>OCTW011595622.1_pt1 | contig 11355 bp, 6 predicted proteins | sample 1539671 | NCBI WGS metagenome assembly OCTW01 (sample SAMN02144230, study PRJEB22623) | gut metagenome | biome: sheep rumen | host: Ovis aries | place: New Zealand | reverse complement strand
AGTTGTTTTACCTGCGCCGCCATGTCCCAAGAGAACAACATTACGTATGTTGCCGGTGTCATATACCTTCATAAGTCTTACCTCCTGTCTCTCAAACGTTGTTCACTTATGAATTTGCCCTCGGCAAGTGAATCAACGTTGCATATCTGATCACTCACGAAAAAATCGGATACGCTGTATGCATACCAAGTATGTAATATGTAATTATTTTACTAAAAAACGGGACGTAATACAAGAAATTTGGAAAATATGTATAAAGAATATAAAAAGACAATTAAGAAATAATCCCTATGGATTATTCTGAAGCGCTCAAAGCTATGAGGCTTCCTACGATTGGAAATCGTGGGCAGATATGAAAAAACCTTCGGACAAAATGCCCGAAGGTTAGCTGTGTATTATTTTTTGATAGCTGTGAAATCTGATTATTGATTAAATCTGCCTGCTGGATACTTTGCATCAGCGTATATCGTACATGTATCTTCTGAGTGTAGTGATGGCCTGCTCCTTTGCCTCTTCCTCGTAGAAGGAAATGCGGAGTGCACCTTCACCGTGGTCACGGGCATTGTTTATGCCGATGTTCTTGATAGAGATACCCTTGGATGCAAGGATAACTGAAATTGTGGAGATAGCACCGACCTCATCAGCGATATCAACTGAGAAGCTGTAATCCGGTGTCAGAGCCCCCTTGTTCTTGGAATCTATAGAGTTTCTGTACTCTCTGGAACTCTCGAACATGTGAAGAATCTTCTGGTCGGAAACCTCCTTTTTGAGTGATGTGGAGATATCCTTTAGTGAATCGATATAGCTGTCCAGAAGCTCAACTAGAGGCACAGAATTTGTATCACAGATCTGCTCCCACATCTCAGGACTTGAGCTTGCGATACGGGTAATGTCTCTGAAACCGCCTGCTGCGATAGTCTTCATCAGATGTGAATCATCATCAGAAGCCTTTACGATATTTACAAGTGAACTTGCGATGATATGCGGCAGATGTGAAACTGCAGCCACAGCCCTGTCATGACGCTCTGCAGGAACGATGATAGGTATGGCACCAAGAGAAGTTGCCACCTCTCTCAGTGTGTCCACAAGTCTCGGATTCTGGTCTGAGATCGGAGTGATGATATAGTAGGCGTTGGAGAAAAGGTAGTCTGTTGCGGCCTTATAGCCTGTCTGCTCTGAACCTGCCATAGGATGTCCTCCTATGAACTTGTCCGCGAGTCCAAGCTCAAGTGCTTTGCTGCAAACTGCGGTCTTGGTTGAACCTACATCTGTGAGAACGGCGCCGTCCTTTAAAAGTTTGCCGATACTTTCCATGTAGGAAATGTTGGTTTCTACAGGTGCACAGAGAAAGATGATATCTGCCTCTGACAGTCTCTCACTGTCAGGTGCATCCAGAACCACATTTACGATTCCGTCTTCCTGTGCTACTTCAAGGTTAGACTTATTTCTAGCGTAAGCCATGATACGCATGGCAGGGTTTTTCTTTTTAAGTCCTTTTGCTATTGAACCTCCTATGAGGCCAAATCCTATAAAAGCTGCTGTATTCATAATTACCTTTCCTCTTTTCTCTCTTTATACCTAGGCACTTTAGCACTTAAAAGTGCGAAAGTCAAGAGCAACATTAGATAAGTCAAAGTTCTGTCGGGAGGAAACACTGATATAAGCAGTGTTTCCTCAGCTCATGAGATCAAAAATACTCATCTGGTTCGACTCAGGGATATCTCCCAAAAGTCCCAGTTCACTGAACTTGTCAACGAAGCCCTTAGGACAGTGGGTTCTGTTAATGAAATCGTCCTTACTGAGATATTTGATGCCGCTCTTTCCGCCATCCTCGATGCCCTGTGCAACGGCTTCACCAAGACCGGCCATGGAAGTAAAGCTCGGCATGATCTTTTTGTCAGGCGTTATAGTGAAGTCCTTGGCCTTGGCCTTATAAATGTCAAGAGGCGCGAATTCGATGCCGCGGGCATACATTTCCTCACAGATACGCATGTCACGGAGACACACAGCCTCAGTGTTTGTAGGATGCGGAATCTTCAGGTATTCGTCTATGTAGAATCGAAGCTTATCCAGGCCGCCGCACATCTTATCGTAGTCGAAGCCGTCAGCACGGATACTGTAGTATGCCGTGTAGTACTCTATCGGGTGGAATACCTTACACCAGGCAACACGCCACGCCATCATAACGTAAGCGGCTGCATGAGCCTTAGGGAACATGTACTTGATCTTCTTGCAGGCATCTATGTACCACTGTGGTACGTCATGATCCAGCATATCCTGACACCAGCTGTCCTTAAGAGGCTTATGCTTACGGGTTGCCTCCATGATGCTGAAGGATTCTCCCGGGTCCATACCCTTATGCATGAGATATACCATGATATCGTCTCGACAACAGATGGCCTGCTGCAGAGTCGTTACTCCGTTCTTGATGAGATCCTGAGCATTGTTCAGGTAAACATCGGTACCATGTGACAGACCTGAAATTCGGATAAGATCTGAGAAATACTTCGGTTTAGTGTCCTCAACCATCTGCATGGCAAAGGAGGTTCCGAACTCAGGTATGCCGAGACAGCCAAGCTTGACACCGTGTATATCCTTTGGCTCAATGTTTAGAACCTCTGTTGACTGGAACAGGCTCATAACCTCTTTACAGTCAAGAGGGATATCCTTTACCGGATCGATGCCTATGAGATCCTGCAGACGACGAATCATAGTAGGATCATCGTGACCGAGGATATCAAGCTTCAAGAGGTTATGGTCGATCTTATGGTAGTCGAAATGCGTAGTGATGATCGGCGATGACATATCATTAGCCGGGTGCTGAACCGGAGTAAAGGTGTTGATCTCTTCACCATGTGGCAGAACGACGATACCGCCCGGATGCTGACCCGTGGTACGGCGAATGCCTACACATCCCTGTACCAGTCTGTTTATTTCAGCTGAACGCTTCTCTATGCCCTTCTCCTCGAAGTATTTCTTTACCATGCCATAGGCTGTCTTATCTGCCAGGGTACCGATGGTTCCGGCCTTAAAGGTGTGGCCCTCTCCAAATATAACTCCGGTGTAGGCATGAGCCTTGGCCTGGTACTCGCCCGAGAAGTTAAGGTCGATATCCGGCTCCTTGTCTCCATTGAAGCCCAGGAATGTTTCGAACGGGATATCATAGCCCCAACGGTTCAGTTCCGCACCGCACTTAGGACATTTCTTTGGAGGCATATCACAGCCTGCCATACCTGAATACTGTTTTACTTCAGGTGAGTCAAAATCATACCAGAAGCAATCAGGGCATACATAGTGCGGACTCAGAGGATTAACCTCTGTGATATGTGACATGGTGGCAACAAAGGATGATCCAACTGATCCTCTGGAGCCTACCAGGTATCCGTCTTCATTGGACTTGTCAACCAGTTTCTGGGCGATGATGTACATAACAGAGTATCCATTTGAGATGATGGAGTTAAGCTCTGTTTCCAGTCGGTCAGACACTATCTTCGGCAGATCAGGGCCATACATCCTGTGGGCGGTCTCATAGCAGATTTCTCTCAGGGTTTCGTCTGATTTGTCGATGACCGGCGGACACTTGTCAGGACGTACAGGCTTTATAGGATCACACATATCTGCAATCATGTTTGTATTGTCAATGACTATCTCGTGGGCTCTTTGAGGCTCGAGATAATCAAATTCCTTCAGCATCTCATCTGTGGATCGGAAGTACAGCTTTGCATCACTTTCCTCCTCTTCAAAACCGCGTCCTGCCTGAATGATGGTTCGATAGATGTCATCTTCCTCATTTATATAATGTGAGTCGCAGGTGGCACATACAGGCTTTCCAAGCTGATCTGCAAGAGAAATGATCTTCAGGTTATAGTTTATGAGATCCTGTCTGGTTTCAGCTGTATATTTGTCACTTCCCAGCATGAAACTGTTGTTGCCGAGAGGCTGCACCTCAAGATAATCATAGAAGGATGCGATATTTAAAAGCTGTGTATCATCCACTCCACGGATCATACTCTGGAACACTTCGCCCATAACGCAGGCACTTCCGATTATCAGACCTTCTCTATGCTCCCGCAGAAAAGATTTAGGTATTCTGGGTCTTGATTTGAAATATTTTAAATGACTTTCCGAAACCAGACGATAGAGGTTTATACGGCCTATATCATTTTTTGCAAGAAGAACGATATGGTACATCGGCAGCTTCATTACATTGGCAGCATGATCGAACTCCAGAGAATCAATCTCTGATAGTTTTGTGCAGCCACGCTGCTTAACCATTTCTATCTCCTTGATATAGATTTCCGCAGTACAACCGGCATCATCTACCGCACGGTGATGATGCTCGAGGGAAACATTAAGCTCCTTTGCGACAGTATCAAGTTTATATCTGTTAAGCTGCGGCAGCAGCAGGCGGCTGAGACTTACTGTGTCTATGATGGTTGGCTCATAGGAAAGTCCCAGACGCTTGGCATTCTTGCCTATAAAGCCTGTATCGAAGGAAGCATTGTGGGCTACGATGACAGCATCTCCGCACCACTCCAGGAACTTTGGCAGCACAACTTCTATAGGATCGGCGTCCATAACCATGGAATCATCGATTGAGGTGAGCTGTGTGATACGGAAAGGTATAGGTACTCCCGGGTTAACAAAAACATCCATGCGATCGATGATCTCGTTGTTGTGAAGCTTGACGGCACCGATTTCGATGATGTGATCTGTGTCGGCACTGAAACCGGTGGTTTCGATATCAAAAACTACAGTATCGTGTGTGAGGTCCTGGTCTTTATCATTGACCACTATAGTTTCAAGGTCATCTACAAGATATCCCTCACAGCCGTAGATCAGCTTGAAATCCTTGTCATGCCCTATCTTTTTCAGATAGAGGTTGGCATCCGGGAAAGCCTGAACTACACCGTGATCAGTGATGGCCATAGCTTTCATACCGAAAGAGATAGCGGTATCGATGTAGTCATTAACATCTGAAACTGCATCCATATCCGACATTTTTGTATGCAGGTGAAGCTCTACGCGCTTTTCAGGATAATTATCCACGCGCTTAGAACGGTTGAACTGATGCTTCAGTATACCGTCTATGAAGCTCATCTCCACCTGTTTGTCAAAGGCGTCAAAGGATACAGTGCCCTTTATGAGCATGCTGGTGCCGGCTTTTATGAAAGCATTGGCAAGCTCCATATCCTCATCCTCTACGAAGATTTTACAGGTTATGGAATCTGTGTAGTCTGTTACATCAAACTTCAGGATATTCTTACCAGTTTTAGTATGAACAGGGTCATACACAAGGAAGATGGTTCCGGCGATTATGATATTGCCCGAACCTGCATCCACATCCTTAAGCTCGACAGTATCACCCTCAAAGTATTTACCATACAGGACTTCTGCATTTTCAGACATCTTAAACGCACGTTTCTTACGCTGGAACTGATTGTTTCCGCCGAAACGGCTGCTGCCTGACGGAGAGCCTCCAAACTGAGATGCTGCAGATTGAGATTGATTTTTGCTCTCCTGAGGAACTGAACTTTTGCCGGACATGGCAGCAAGCTCTGCTTCCATGCGGGCATTTTGCGCTTCGAGAGCGGCATGTGCTGCGTCATGATTGTTTCCACCGGCTGCAATATCCATTCCTGCGAGGTTAAAGGCATCACTGCCTCTCATGAAGCCCTCTTCCTGCTGCATTCTGGCACGTCTCTGCCTTGACTGGTCTGTATCACCTCTGAGTTCAGGCGGGATATAGTTGCGATCCAGATTCGGCATTTCCTCACGCTTTTTATCTTCATACAGCATGTTTAGGTCAAAAGCGATTGAGCAGCGGTCTTCAAACAATCTCTTAAGAACATGAAGGAGTTCCTTGCTTGCTTCTTTGTAGAGATGAGAGTTGGTGACGGTAAGATCCAGAGTATCATCGTCCTTCCAGGCGATTTTTCCTGTGGTCATCATGTTGTAGAGGACTATGTTATAGTTTTTTAGCTCAGTCAGGATACTGTCTTTATATAAATCATAAAGTGTTCTCGCATTGTATTGAGAACTCAGATGGAAGCTTTCGGAAATCCTGACAGTTATCTGTTTGCGGCCGAAAAGCTGATCCTTGATGGACTTCTCCATGCGGAAAACAGTCTTTTTGTCGATTAGATGTGAGCTTGTTATATAAATGCGTATAAGCTTATGATCTTTTGAAATGGTGACTCTTGTTACATATGTGTCGCGGAAAAGACCTTCCAGTTCACCATCTACTTCCAATGTTTCAAATACTTCAAAAAATTTTTTCATTCTAATGTCTTAATGTTATACCGCCCTCGCCTTACGCGGTCTCTGCAGTATAACCCCTTTTATTCCAATAAACCCCGCGGAAAAGATGGTGCCTTTACGCGGGGAAGATTCTGTGGTCATATGTTGTGAATTCATAAGTGATTCATACTGATGATAACCACTTATTACATTTTTTCTATTTCAGATCTGAGTGTGTCAAGAAGCTCTGCCTCCGGAACCTTGCGGATGATCTCTCCCTTTTTGATGAGGAGTCCCTCACCCTTTCCGCCGGCAATGCCGATATCAGCTTCTTTGGCCTCTCCCGGTCCGTTGACTACACAACCCATGACTGCAACCTTCAGGTTCTTCTTGTCATCATACTCTTCTACCAGAGTCTGAACCTGATTGGCAAGTCCTATAAGGTCAATGTTGGTTCTTCCGCATGTAGGACAGGATACAACCTCGATTCCTCCGGTTCTGAGTCCCAATGTACGGAGAATAAGCTTTGCGGATTTTATCTCTTCCACAGGATCGGCACTGAGAGAAACTCGGATGGTATTTCCGATTCCCTGTCCGAGTATCATACCAAGTCCTATCGCAGACTTAATGTTTCCGGACCACACTGTACCTGACTCTGTGATACCAACATGAAGCGGATGTGTAGTCTTATCCGCAATAAGCTCGTGAGCTCTTGCACACATGAGTACATCCGATGACTTGATGGAGATAACGAGATTGTCATACCCCATATTCTCGATGAGATGAACCTTATCAAGAGCTGACTCCACGATGCCTTCTGCAGTAACGTGGCCGCCGTATTTCTCAATGAGTTCCTTTTCCAGAGAACCTGAATTGACACCAACACGTATAGGAACATTATGTGATTTTGCACAGTCTACAACGGCCTGTATCTTCTCGGTAGAGCCGATGTTTCCCGGATTGATACGTATCTTATCGGCGCCGTTTTCGATAGCGGCGATAGCCATGCGGTAGTCAAAATGAATATCTGCAACAATAGGTATGTGAACCTGCTGCTTTATCTCTTTTAGAGCCAGAGCAGCTTCTTTTGTAGGCACAGTACATCTTATGATCTCACATCCTGCACGCTCAAGACGCAAAATCTGTTCAACTGTGGCCGCTACATCCTCAGTTTTGGTATTGCACATAGACTGGATGGCAACTGGATTATTACCACCAATTTTAACATTTCCGATTGAAACAACTTTTGTATTTTCTCTAGGTAACACTTTAAACTTTAACCTCCAAGCATTGACGCATATGCGCCAGAAATAACATTCCAGATATCGTTAGACAGGATCAGAGCCATAAGTGCCAGGAGCGCAGTCATACCGACCTGGTTTATGCGTTCTTCAATCTTAGGATCCAACCGCCGTTTTGATATCATCTCAAAAAGTATAAATATAAGACGTCCGCCATCAAGTGCCGGTACAGGCAGCAGATTCATGATTCCGAGATTTGAGGAAAGCATGATAAGAAGTTCCAAAAGTACAATGAATGCATTGAGGAAACCGTACTTTGAAGACTGTTCTACAGTGGAACTCATCACTGTCACTGCGCCAACAGGCCCCATTACTTCATTTCTGTGGACTTTGCCCTTGGAAATAAGGACAAAACTCTGTATAACGATGGACATATTATATCGCACTTCGTAAAAAGTATCGGTTAAAAATTCTTTCAGATTTGTGGCTGCCATCCTTCCGCCGTAGAAACTCAAACCCAGTCTGTATTTCATTGCCGTTTCATCATAGTATGGATTGAAGGTGATGGTATGTTTCTGTCCATCACGGATGACAACTGCATCAAGAGCTGTGTGCTCAGTGAAATCATCAGAATTAACATAAAGCCATACAAAGATGTCGCGATATCCCGGAGTCATGGCGAGGTGTTTGCCATGATAGCCTATATACATGAGATTGTCGCCCTCCTCAAAACCGGCTGCGGCAGCCGGGCTGTTCTCGGCGGTTCCCATTACATACAGATTGTCAAAGCCGCAGAAGAAAACAACAATGCCGGCGAAGACAGCAGCTATCAGAAAATTGTTTAAAACACCTGCAATACATATAAAAAACCTTTGCCAGGCTTTTTTATTCTGGAAATTATACTCCGGAATCTCAGATTTACGGAATCTCACACCATCATAATCAATCCATGGGTCTAAAGTATGGGCATAGGTGTCTGATGCGGAAATTTTGACTGTATCAGGATCTAAATCAGAGGTTATGCCCTCATCTTCAGAAGAAACCACTTCTGTTCCTGTGGCAGTGGAAAAATCACCGGAGCCTGCGGAATCTTCACCAAGCATGGCACAGCTTCCGCCCAAAGGCAGAAGCTTGATGGAATATCTTGTCCTTCCGATAACACGGCTCAGGATACGAGGCCCCATGCCGATGGAAAACTCAAGGACACCGACGTGGCAGAGCTTTGCTGCCACGAAGTGTCCAAGTTCATGAAAGAATATTAAAAAACCTAATCCTAATATCGCTACGATAATACTCAAATCATATCTCCTGTTTAACGAACAATCTTTGAATTCGTTTTAACGTAATCACGAGCCCATTTCTCAATAGAGAGAATTTCCTCAAGAGTAGGCGCTTCTATAACTTGACCTTCATGAGCGTCCATGGCCTCTTCGATAACATCGGCAATCTCCAGAAAATCTATACGATCCTCAAGGAACATGGCAACAGCTTCTTCATTTGCAGCATTGTATACAGTTGGCATGGAACCACCGGTTCTTCCGGCTCTGTACCCGAGGGCAAGTCCCTTGAAGGTGTCCATATCAGGGTCTTCAAAAGTGATTTTACCGAGTGCAGCAAGATCCAGACGCTTATCCTCCGGAAGTGCCCTTCTGTCAGGTGCGTAAAGGGCATACTCAATAGGAATACGCATATCGGGAAGACCCAACTGAGCTTTTACAGAACCGTCAACATACTGTACTGCAGAATGAACTATAGATTGAGGCTGTACAACTACCTTTATCATGTCTACGGGTACATCAAAAAGCCAATGAGCTTCAAGAACTTCAAGCCCCTTATTTACCATTGTAGAGGAATCTATGGTTATTTTTCTGCCCATTGCCCAGTTAGGATGCTTCAGTGCATCCTCTTTGGTTTTACCCTTAAGTTCATCGCGTTTTCTGCCTCTGAACGGACCGCCTGAGGCTGTAAGCAAGATCTGCTCGATACGATTATGAGGTTCTCCTGTAAGAGATTGCCAGATAGCACTGTGTTCTGAGTCGATAGGCTTTATCTCTATACCGCATTTCTCTGCAAGAGGCATGATGATGTGCCCTGCACATACCAGAGTTTCCTTGTTGGCAAGAGCTACCTGCTTATGGGCCTTGAGAGCTGCGATAGTAGGCTGTATACCTATCATACCAACTACAGACACCACTACTTCATCACAGCTGTCCATAGTTGCTATCTCAATAAGACCGTCCATGCCTGACAGGACCTTTACAGGTAAGCCGTATCCTTTGAATGTCTCGGCCTTTTTCTCGTCATAAATACATACGGTTTCCGGGTGAAGTTCCTCTACCTGCTCTTTGAGCTTATCAATGGAACCGTAAACAGCGAGACCGGTTACAGTGATTTCCGGATCTCCTTTAATTACATCTATAGTTTGTGTTCCGATGGATCCTGTAGATCCAAGAATTACTAATCGTCTCATAAAAAATCTCCATTCCGTCGCCTCCGGTCAGAGGCACGATAGCAATGAAAGTTTGCATCATAACTAGCCTTGCTTAAACTTATTACATGCTTATACTGACAGAAATGTCAGAGCGAAATAAACTGCAGGAGCCGTAAAGATTATAGAATCAAATCTGTCCATGATACCGCCGTGACCGGGAATCAAAGTTCCGTAATCTTTTACTTCATAGTCACGCTTTATGCCTGAAGCAGTAAGGTCGCCGACCATGGAAATAAGAGCTCCTATGCTGCATGCAACTGCACAGGTTATGCCGGGATTGGCAATGAAGGCAAATTTATTTCTGAAAATAAAAGCATATATAAATCCGAGTATTGCGGCACCCAAAACACCTCCGACAGCACCTTCGATTGTTTTTTTAGGGCTTAGGATGGGTGTCATCTTGTGTTTCCCTATCAGCATACCCGTACAATAGGCACATGTATCAGAGCCCCAGCTTGCCAGGAAAATGAGCCAGACAAGGTATGAGCCGTCAAGCATCACTCTGGTCTGATAGAGATAACTCATCATGATACCTGCATAGCAGACACACATAAAGGCTTTGGCTACAGCGGATATTTTGTAAGTTGGATAAGTTATTACATAAAAGGCCATCAGAGCCATAAGACTTAAAACGACCATAAGTGTAAAGTATTCGTTTATATTGAACCAGACCAATATATAATACGCAATGTTTGTCAGATATCCGACAAAACCAAGGGATCGTTTTTCTATACCGAAAACTCTGTATAGTTCAAAAAGTCCTACCATGGATATGAAAAATGTAAGTAGAAAAAGAGGCAGGCCACCCATCGGAACAAATAATACTGCAAGAATCACCAGTATGATGCCGCTGATAAGGCGGGTGACAAATGAACTCATTTTTTTTTCATTATGATCTTTTTTGATATTATCTAATTCTGCCATTATTGCTTATCCTAGTTATATACATAGTAAATACAGGCTCCTTTTCTATGTAAAAAGAAGCCTGTAAAAAAATTATTTCTTTAATCTGCCACCAAATCGTCGCTCTCGACTGTTGAAGTTATCGATAGCCTTAAGCAGTTCATCTTTGTTGAAATCAGGCCACAATACAGGTGTTATGTAGTATTCTGCATAGGCACTCTGCCATAATAGATAGTTCGATACACGGAACTCACCTGAGGTACGGATAACGAGATCCGGATCCGGCATACCGGCTGTATCAAGGTAAGCTGTAAAATCCTGTTCTGTAAGGGCATTTATATCATCAATGCTCTTACCGGACTGTAAAGCTTCTATCGTATATTTTTTGACAGCCCTGACTATTTCATCTCTGGAACCGTAATTTACTGCAAAAACAAAAGTCATTCCGGTATTCTGACTGGTCTCATTCTCCAGCTTCTC
>OCTW011573245.1_pt1 | contig 11355 bp, 12 predicted proteins | sample 1539671 | NCBI WGS metagenome assembly OCTW01 (sample SAMN02144230, study PRJEB22623) | gut metagenome | biome: sheep rumen | host: Ovis aries | place: New Zealand | reverse complement strand
TGGGAAGACTGGGACGGTGAAGGTTTAGACGATTCCGAAGATTACCCTTTTGATGAGGATTACGACCACATCTATAAAACAGATGACGGATGGAAAGCTGTTAAAGAATGGGACGAAATGTATGAAAATGGAACTTATGCCCATATTTACAAAACTCTCACCTATGCAAAAGGCAAATACTATGCAGCTTCATCATGCAGTTACATTCCAAATTCTGGAAGGTCTGCAGGTTATTCTGACAATTCAAACAGTAACGATACAAACGATACAGCTGAAGATGAGGAATATGAAACAGCAATGCATCAATTCCTTGCCGGAAGCATGGGTGCAGGTTTAAGTTTCTATAACAAGTACTACCCAACATCTTATGCTCCTGCAGAGGATAATAATGTTGATTCCGTTTCAAAATCAGTCTCAAAAAGCATAGACGTGTCCAAGTCATTCGACAATCAAGACGATCAAAACACTAGTGAAGATACTAATGATGGAATAAATAATGGTGAGAATACTCAAATCAATCTTAATGATTTCGGTATTTTTGGTTTATTATTAGCTTTAATTATTGGTATTATATTGATTATATAAGGAGTTAGATTAGGAAATTCTTTTCCTAACCTTTTTTTATTTTTTTAAATTTTATTTATTGTATGCTTTTGCCACACTTTTTCATTGTCACTTGCTGTAGCCTTATTGTCTGCCATAACGCCCACCAGATCATGAGCAACGTATGGCTCTTCCAAATACTTTACATCATCCGCTGTGAGGTTCAATTCAACTGCATTGACTGCACCGTCCACATGAGAGTACTTGGTTGCTCCGACAACAGGTGATGTGACCTTTGTCAAAATCCATGCAAGTGAAATTTCTGTCATTGAGACATCATACTTTTCTGCAAGCTCGTTTACTCTTTTTATGATTTCCAAATCCTGGGTTTGTGTTGAATCATATTTTAGTTTTGCATATGAATCTTCTTTAAGTCTTTTTGATTCGGCGCCAGGCAACCTTGACAGCCTTCCGGATGCAAGGGAGCTGTATGGAGTGATTGCAATATTGTCTTGCCTACACAATGGAAACATTTCACGCTCTTCTTCTCTAAAAATTAGATTATAATGTCCCTGAATCGAAACGAACTTATGAAAACCTTCACTTTCAGCCAATGCGTTTGCCTTTGCTAGCTGCCATGCAAAGCAATTTGAAATCCCAATATATTTGACCTTGCCTTCTTCAATCACTTCGTTCAGCCCTTCAAGGATATCATAAACCGGAGTGTTATAATCCCACATATGATAGATATATAGGTCAATATAGTCAGTCTGCAGGTTATTGAGGCTTTTTTCAACAAAATCATGGATATGTTGCTGGCCTGAAATGTTGTTTTTGATTTCCTCTTCGGTTCTTGGCAGGAATTTGGTGGCTATAACCACATCTTCCCTTCCAAATTCATTGACTGTGCTTCCCAAATACTGTTCGGAAGTACCGTTTTGATAGCCTATGGCAGTGTCATAAAAATTGATTCCATTTTCAAGACCGTGCTGGATGACCTTTGTTGATTCGTCCTTAGGCAATGTCCATGAATGCATTCCATTTTCAGGATCTCCGAATCCCATGCATCCCATGCATATGCGGCTGACATTCAAATCCGTATTTCCAAGCTTAATGTATTTCATGATATCATATATTTTAAACATTTTAAATATACTTTTATATTAAATTTAACAATGTAATAATATGAAAGACTTATTTGATTATTGTGAATTTGGAGATTTAAAGCTTAACAGTAGAATTGTCAGAACTGGACTATGGGAATCTGAAAGGGAAAAATCCGGAAACTTCACACCTGAAATATATAACAGATATGAAAATATCGCCGCAAGCGGTGTCGGACTGATAATTACTGAGTTGTTTTCACTCTATCCTAGGGATGTATTTTCCAAATATTCAAATACAATTCACCACACCCGTTTTGTCCGTGAAGCTAAGGATCTCACTGACCTTGTTCATGTTTATGATGTTCCAATATTTGCCCAATTAGGTTTCGTGCAATACAACAAAAAGACAGAGCAGCATGTCCGTGTGGAAGATGTGACTCTGGAAGACATCCGCAAGATTCAAACTGATATTATAATCGCCGCTCAGAAGTTTGACTATGCAGGATTTGACGGAATTCAGATAGGTCTTGGAAATTACTATTTTTTAGCAAGATTCATAAATCCAAACTTCAATGCCCGTGAGGACAAATACGGCGGCTCCACATTGAACAGGTTAAGGATTGTTCTGGAGATAATTAAAGTTATAAAAGAAAACACAAAGCTGCATATAAACTGCCGTTTGAATGCATTTGACGGAACAACCAACGGAATGACATTGGATGAGACAATTGAAGTTGCTAAACTGCTTGAAAAATATGGCGTTGACTCAATTCAGATTACCCGTCCACGCTCACCTCAGTTCTTCACACGAGAAAACCATGAAAAGAATCCTCTCATTGAGGCAACAGAAAAGATAATAGAAAACATTAACATTCCAGTAATCTTAGGGGGAGGAGCTTCAAGCCAAAACCAGATTAATGAAATACTGAATGAAACTGATATAGACTTTATTTCAATGCAAAGGCCATTTGTGGCTGACCCTAGCTTCCTGGTGGATTGGCAAATTGAGGGAGACGGCGAGACCAAGTGTAAGACATGCAATAACTGCTATTGGAAAAAGACCTCAACATGTTTTATAAACAGGTCTCCAAAGTGGAATGTTGAAACATCAAAAGAAATAGACTTCGAATAATTTAATTTTATTTTTAAAAAAAAGAAAAGGGTGTACTCAATTAAAATGATTGAGTACCGCTTTCAGGTGAGAGGGATACACTTTGAGTATCCAGTAGATTACCTGAGTTATCATAAATGTTTATTGTTGCATAATCAGGGAAATACTTGTATGCATCAGCACTTTTCACATTAATGTATCCATCTGAATCTACTGTTTTTGGAACCATATTTCCATTGTTCAGGCTGGATCCGTCCCTTGAATACTTGATTTGTATTTTAACGTTTTCACCGGAATGTTCAGGACCTACATAAATGCTTGCATAAGTCTTATCGGACAGGCCACCTCCAGTTGAAAATGACCCTCCCAGAATGTTCATGCTTGAAGTTGGAGCGGAAGAAGATGAACTTGACTGGGTTGCGGTTTGTGCAGGCTGTGATGCCTGTGTCTTGTTGTTCACGCTTTCAACAGTAGGGTTGCTGCTTTGAACCTGATTTTGAGAGTCTCCGCTTTCGTTATTTCCAAAACCGATGTATGCAAATACACCTGCAAGAACAACTGCAATAACAATTAAAGCAATGATAATATACTTGGAAGTGTTATCTTTACTGTTTTTCTCTTCATTTATTGAATTGATCATGTTCTTATGGTCAATTGTCTTTTTAAGTGGTGTTCCGCATTTCTTGCAGAACTTGGCCGAATCATTATTTTCACTGTTACAATTTGGACAATACATTTCAATTATCACCTATAAATATAATTATTTAATAATATGTTACTCACAATATTAAAGATTATTTGTTGTATTCACGAAATTTTTCAATGAAGTTGTCCATCTCTTCCTTGACCTGGTCCAAGGTAATGATTGGCTTATATGTAACAAGTGAATTCAAAGCTATCAAAAAGGATATCGCTTCACCAATCCTGATATTGTTAAATATCATGTTTTGATATGAAATCCGGAAGTTTCCATTGGTGTGCTGGTCAATTGCAAGGCCATGGGGTGTGAAATTTATTTCACCCTTTTCAATCAGCTCCTCCAAATCCTTTGTCCCTTCCAATATATCCTCAAATTCGATTTTATCCTTGTTTAAAATAGGTTCTACAAAATCAAATCTGATATTGTACTCATATTTGGAGTAATTGTTTCTGAAATAGTTATCAACCATTAAATAATTGATAAAGAGTTCATGGTTAACGATAGAGTACTTCTTGTTATTCAAAATAAATTCCATGATAATAGTTAGTAAAAAATAGTATAAAAAACTAGTTCAAGTGAACTAGTTTTCATGTGGTGCATATTTTCTAATTGATATTTCCTTGAATTTGCGAATGAAGAATTTAGCCCACATGTATCCGACAGTTCCTCCTACGAAACATCCGAATACAACACCTGCATAAATTCCTGTCAATCCCCATCCGAAAATGAAACAGAAAAGGTATGCGAATACACTTTCAAGAATCAATGACCTTAAAAGAGTGATTAACAGTGAGTATGTTCCTTTTCCGACACCCTGAAACATCATTGAGGACATAATACCGTGAGGAATTGCCAGAACGAACAGGCTCAATACTGAAATTGCCTGTGCGATTTGAGGTGACAATGCCGCACTTGCCTCTGTATATGAAAACATTGTTGCAATCGGGGATGAGAATATGAACATCACTGCACCCAGAGCAATGGAAACTGCAAATCCGACCTTGATTGAGTATGAATGAGCAGTCTTTAGGTTATGATAGTTATGCGCACCGTATGCAACTCCTGCAACTGTCAATACAGCAGTGCCTAAACCTATCAATGGTATCATTGCCAATTGAACAATCCTCATTGATGCGGTATATACTGCCACTGCTGATGTTCCAGCAGCCAATACCAACATACTGTTGATGATAATTGCCAAAGCGGAAAATACGATGTTTTCCAAGGTTGAAGGTATTGCAACCTGCAATGTGTCAAGCATTATGCTGGTTTGATAGTCAAAGTTTTTAGGGGACAGGTCAAGGTATAAGTCCTTTTTACCCCATATCCAGTAGCTCATAACAAGACATGAAAGGATTGCGGAAAATACTGTTGCCCATGCTGCTCCTGAAATTCCAAAGTTCAATACATAAATGAATATAGGATCCAATATTATATTCATGATGGCAGTTACTGCAATAGCTATTGTAGCGCGTCTCATATCTCCTTCAGACCTGAATATTGCAGATGCAACACCGGAATACACAAATATGAATAGGAATCCGAATATGATGTAGCTGTAATCCATTGCATAGCCAATAGTGTCTCCGGCACCCATGAACTGAAGAATAGGAACCATGAACACTTCAATAATAATTGTAAAAATCACGGATACGATAATTGACAGTAATATTGCATGCAATCCTGCATTATTTGCCTGCATGTAATTGTTTGCACCGATGTTTCTTGCAATCAATGAGTTTGCACCTGCACCGATACCGTTTCCAAGTCCCACCAATACCATAAATAATGGTGTAATAAATCCTATTGCTGCCAGAGCATCCGCACCGAGTCCTGCAACCCAGATACTGTCTGCAATATTATACATCATAATCAGTAACATTGAAACCATCATTGGAAGAGCCAATTTAATGATGGCCTTCTTAGGATCTCCAGTAATCATTTCAATATTCTTACTCTTTGTTTTACTCATCTCCACACACTCCCCTATTGTTTAGCTCAATAGTCTTAATAGCCATGTCCTTTAAAACCTTCTGCAATAATTCTCTTTCGATTAAGTCTTTATTAAACACTTCACTTTCCCAATTTTTAAGTAATTTAACGGCTTCATTCAATGTCTTTTTTCCATCTTCAGTTAATGAAACCTTTTTCTGACGCCTGTTTTCCTCATCAATTTCACGAACAATAAGGTTTTTGTCTTCCAGTTTTTTGATGGATCTTGCAACAGCACCCTTGTTGAAATTGCATCTTGATGCGATTTCCTCCTGATTGATGTTGTTCTTGTGTGAAATCTCAAATAACAGATGAAGCTGTGAGGAGTTTATTCCCAAATCCTTCAGATTGTGATTGAGATATATGGTATGTCCTCTTGCAATCATTGAAATTAGCTTGCTTATCGGCAAAGTTGAAGCATCCATTTTTTTAAATTCTTCCAGTGACATGATGCCTCCAAAAAATCATTCCAAGAATGAAGTCAAGTCATAATCCTGTTTTTTAACTTCCTTGGTGGTCAATTCCAATGTCTTCAATGGTTTAATGGATGAATCTTCCATCTGTTTAAAACTTGATTCAAATCCGCTGCTTCCCGCAGTCATGAAGAACTTGACATTGGTGAATTTGCCTTCATTTTGTATTAAATATGAAATCACGGGATTGGCTGCCTTGCTAACCCAGACTGGCCCTCCTACATATACAACATCATAATCTTGAGGGTCATATTTCAATGTTTCCAATTCAACATTCTTGCCTGCTGCGCCGTCCTTTATTCCACGGGCATAACCCAATTTTCCCTGATAGTTCACTTTCGGTTTTATCTCTTCAATATCGCAACCAAGCTTGTCTGCGATATCCTCAGCTAATCTTTTTGTAATGTTTGTTCTTGAATAGTATGCCACTAATGATTTCATACACTAATATTACATCATTATATTATATAAATGTTGCACTGACAACTATTGTTGATGCAACAATAATTATTTATTATAATATCATAAATTATAAAATATGAACAAGTTAAAAATAGCCAAAATAATTTCGACATTGACCAATCCCCCAATCATATGCATACCACTGTTTTTCATAATCTGTTTAGTGTTATCATTTGAAAACGGATCATTTGACTTTTCAAAATTTATGATTCTGGAACTGATTTCATTGATATTTGCATCAGCTCTTCCTATGGCAATCATTCTTCTATGGGCCAAAAAGCTCAACACCGACAGTGACATTTCAAACCGTGAAGACAGATTCACTCCACTGATTGTCGGCATAATCTCATATTTCATAGGCTTTTTGGTATTGTTGACATTGGGCATTGATGACTTCCTGACAGCACTTCTCCTATGCTATTCAATAAACACTGGCGTTATTCTTCTTATAACAACAAAATGGAAGATAAGCGTGCACACAACCGGTTTGTCAGGTCCCGTTGCAGCACTGATATTGCTTTTGGGTCCGATTGGTGCATTGTTTGGAATATTATATCCAATATTGATATGGTCAAGGGTATTGCTTAAAAAGCATACATTGGCTCAGGCTATTGCAGGAGGAGTTCAGGGATTTTTCCTGACAGTCCTGGAGATGTATCTCTTCATCAACCTGTTTAACTTCAATGTTGCTGGATTGACACCTCTTCTAGATTCAATATGGTTCATATTGGCAATAATATTCACTCCGGTCATCCTTGGATTTTTGTCATACAGCGACATATTAAACAAAAAAAGACTGTTTATCCTGCTTGAGATAATTGGACTGGTCTTATTTTTAGCGTTCACACCACTTGACGTATTTGTAATATACATTATTGTCAGTTTAGCCAGTATACTCATTACATTATATGCCGGCGAGGATTATGTTTGGTTCAATGTTTTGAAATCATCATAATCTTTTGATTTTATTATATCCAAAAAGAACTTTTTCTTGACCGGACCAAGATTTTCCAGGAAGTCCTCATAATATTCACTTCTTTTAATTGAATCATAGTCCTCTTTAATTAACTCATAGAGAGGAATCTTATATTTTTCTTCAATGTCTCTTAAAGCAAAACGAGGTCCATTTATTTTATAGGCAAGCAGGTCAAACTTATATGCATCATACCAATTATTTTCAATGAAAATTCTCATAAGTTCCTGGCCTGCAGGGACAGTGTCGAGAAACTGCCCGTCGACTACATGTGTGATTGAGGCATCATGCTTTCTTCGGTAGTATAGTTTATCCTTGATTATGGAAATCCTTTCAGCCTTAAGCAACACATAATAGAAGAACGGCATGTCCTCAAAAAATATTCCTTCCGGAAATCTGGCATCAATTTCCCTTAAAAATGTGGTGTTATAGATCTTTTGGCATACGCTCACTGACAGGTCAAAAATGGATCCCTTGAAATTACTCATATTAAAAACAGCATCTTCAAAGCTTTCATCAAAGATGTTTAGGTTGAACCAGTCATTTTCATAAAGCTCATGGCTTTCATCATCATAATTTATCATCTGATAAAATGTAAAATCAGTATCCTTTTTCTTGGCTTCACGGTATGCGATTTCAATTGCATCTTCACGGTACCAGTCATCCCCATCGAGATACATCACATACTCACCATTAACATGTTCCATCGCACCGTTTCTAGATGCGCCCGGACCTATGTTTTCATGGCTGATTACAGTGATTCTTGAATCGTCAAAGCTATTGATAATGCTTAAGGTGCTGTCGGTTGACCCGTCATTTACAATAATCAGTTCAAAATCTGTGAATGTTTGATTTAAAATGCTCTCAATGGCCTTTTTGATATATCTTTCCTCATTAAAGGCAGTGAGAATGATTGAGACTTTTACCATGACCTTAAATTTGGTTTTATTTAAATATAAATTTATTTGTTTCTGAGATTCCTGAATGGTTTTGTGATTTTCCAGCTATTGGAGGACATTATTTCATCATTTTCATGCTTAAGCCTTTCATTTTCGGCACGTAATTTTTTGATTTCCCTATTCAGCCTTGAATTTTTTTGCGCCAGCTTATTTTTCGCATCGAATTCCTTTCTGACTGTTGCATTCAAATCTGTTATTCTTTTTTCAAAATGATATTCATCGAAACTGAAGTTTTCATCCTCATATCCATGGTCTTTTAATATTTCAACAAGCACCTTCTGGGCCTGCCGGTAGTCAGTCATGGATGACTTGTATTTGGCATCGATTTTGGATAATGTGCTTCCGTTTTCATATATTGCCCAGATGTCTTTTGATGAGCCCTTATAGTCTGAAAGCTTTGAGGGAAGATAAGGATTAACCTCAAACCTGCTGTCAGTTATGGTGTCATTGATGAGCAATATGTCAAATTTGGTGGTTGCATTCAGGAATTCAAGATAATCCAACGGCTTTCTTATAATGATATTGTCCCTGAATTCCATGCCGTCCATCATTACATTAAGAAAATCATCCCTGTTTATGAATATGTGAAACTTGATTTTGTTCCTAAATTGATGAGTCAATGATTCATAGGCATGAAAGAGCGGCTCGAAATGCCTTAAAGTGTAATAATAGGTTCCAAAATAAGCAATGTTTATGTCATCATCACTCAATTTGATATCGCTTTCTTTTATATGATAATATTTATCATCCAATGTTGGATGAGGCATAATTTGGGATTTATCGAAAACCAGTTTTCGGATATCCTCGCCGTAAGGCTCAAGCATCATTTCCCTCTGGTTCTCGTTGGTGAATATAATCCTGTCTGCAAATATGAATGTCATGTATTCTGCAATGTAAAAAGTGTTGCCGGGATTATCTAACGGCTTGAAGCCTCGGCTTTTGATGTTTCGATTGAGCTTATCAATATATTCCGGATTGTCCAGCACCGCTGACTTGTAGTTTTTTATGTTTCCCTGCATATTTCTAAGGACAGGATCTGAAAACTCGGCAGTCCAGACCACATCAGGATGGCTGAACTTATATTCCAGTGCCAAATAGTGGTTGGACATATACCATGACCTGCTGTATATTTCCCTGTATGATTTAGAATCAATCTGTTTCATGCCTTCCTCAATGAAATTGAAGATGCAATCGACTGAATCACGTTTGGAGGTAACAGAAACCTCCATTCTTTCATTTATAAAATCATCCAGGTCCAAATCTATTGATTCTGCATCATCATTTTTATTGTGCAGGACATCGACTTTAATATTGTCGTTGATAATTCTTTTCGCTACAATTATGCCACTGATGTCATTGTTTGGCGGAAATTTAAAAGAAACAACAAGCTTATCCGCATTTTTATTGAATTCACTCAAGATAATCACCAATATGGTAATGATTATATTGATTATGATTAAAATAAATTTCTAAAAATAAGTAAAAAAAAGAGGATTAAATAATGTATATTTAATCGTTGAATTTTCCCAAGAACTCTTTCATTCTTTGGTTATCTGAGGAAAATACCTCTTCAGGTGCGCCCTGTTCAACAATGACTCCACCATCCATGAATATGATTTCATCAGATACGTTACGAGCGAAATTCATCTCGTGGGTTACAATAACCATTGTCATTTTCTCAGCTGCCAACTGCTTGATTACAGTAAGGATTTCCCCTGTAAGTTCAGGGTCAAGCGCTGAAGTAGGTTCATCGAAGAAAAGTATATCAGGATTCATTGCAAGAGCCCTTGCTATTGAAACCCTTTGCTGCTGTCCACCTGACAGTTCACATGGATAAGCATCGGCTTTGTCTTCAAGACCCATCTTTTTAAGCAAGTCCATTGCATGTCTTTCGACTTCGCCTTTTTCTCTTTTCTGAACTCTTAAAGGAGCATTTGTAATGTTTTTCATTACTGAGTGATGCGGGAATAAATTGAAATTTTGGAAAACCAGTCCGAATGTCCCGTCAAAGTCAATTACTCCACTGTCCTTTTCTTCCAGTCCGGTAATGCATCTAAGCAATGTTGACTTACCGGATCCTGAAGGACCGATAATGGATAAAACCTCACCCCTGTCAACATGAAGTGATATATCCTTTAAAACAACATTATCATTGAAACTTTTCTTAAGGTTTTTTATTTCAAGTAAACTCATAGTACCCCTCTAGTCATAATAACTCAATCTGTTTTCTAGGTGTTCCATTGCAAATGCTACAATGATATTGAATACATAATAGAACACACCTGCAACCAGCAATGCTGCAATTGATGCATCTGCTGCTGCAATCTGTTTAGCTACTGTAAACATTTCCGGAATTGCGATTACAAAGGAAAGAGAAGTATCTTTTACAAGAGTAATTACTTCATTAGTTACTGAAGGAAGAATTATCTTAAACACTTGAGGCAATATGATGATAAAGAATGTTTCCAGTCTGCTATAACCTAAAACCTGTGCTGCTTCATATTGTCCTTTAGGAATTGCTTCAATTCCGCCTCTGTAAATTTCAGCAAAGTATGCTGCATAATTGATTGTGAATGCAATGATAACTGCAATGAATCTATAATCAGAAGAAAGACTGACACCAAATAAGTAATATGGTGCAAAGAACACAACGATTAACTGTAACATTAACGGTGTACCTCTCATAATTGAAATATAAATCTTCATCAACCATCTAAGTGGTGCGAAACTACTCATCCTTCCTCCGGCAATAACTAAACCGAGAGGAAGGGAGAATAGTAATGTAAGCAAGAATATTTCAATGGAAGTGACCATACCCCCAAGCAATTGTGTTATTACATTACTTAAAATCATATAACTAATTCTCCCCTCAAACTAATTAATTTATTTTGTGATTAAAGATCCAGGAACACCGGAATCGCTGTAGTTTTGAGCGATTTTAGCAACAGTTCCGTCTTCAAACATTTCATCTAAAGTTTTTTGAACTTGGTCTTTTAAGTCATCGTTTCCAAGTTTGAATCCTACACCGTATTGTTC
>OCTW011455694.1_pt1 | contig 11355 bp, 8 predicted proteins | sample 1539671 | NCBI WGS metagenome assembly OCTW01 (sample SAMN02144230, study PRJEB22623) | gut metagenome | biome: sheep rumen | host: Ovis aries | place: New Zealand | reverse complement strand
AAAGTGAGCAGCGTTAGCTGCGAACAAATCCGTTTGTAAAAAAAGAAAATCAAAAAGTGAGCAGCGTTAGCTGCGAACAAATCCGTTTGTTAAAAACTAAAATTCATTATCGAACATCAAATTTTCGATGACGTTGGGGATTTCGTCGGGAACGAAACGCACGAGATCGAGAAATTCAGTTAAGAATTTCATGGTTTGGCGAGGATTTGCGAGCTGTCCCTGTTGGGTGAGCGCATTGACGACGTCCGAGAGGGGTTCTGTGATGCCTTCGGGGATATCGGCATCCGGATAGGCATTTTGGTAAAGGCCGACGACATTTTGTGTCATTTTGAGGTAATCGGGTGCCGTGAGCTGGTTCAGGTAGCAAATGAACTGCGGGGGCATGGCTTCTTGCAGGACGCGCAAACCGTCGGAATTGGGCGTCATGGCGAAGACGAGATAGAGTCCCGGTGTATCGGAATAACGCGTCGGCAATTCGCGCTGAATGCCGTAGCCGCCGACGAGCAAATCTTCATCGTTGCATGGGAGGGCATCCTGTTCTTCGGCCGAAACGGCGTGTGACCATGCCTGAAAGAGAGATTTTGCAAATGCACGGTTTTGGGCAGACAAGAGCGAATAGAACTCGGCTTCGTCGATGACGATGACGAGTCCCGAATAACCGACATCCTTGGCGAGTTGCGATATACCGTTCAGAATATAGCCGTAGATCTTGGCCCAGGGGCGGTAATCGAGCAGCGAATAGATCTTTGGGAACCGCCCATGAATGAGATTGAGCTCGTCGTTGATATCCTGATTGGAGCGCGTGGGATGGCCTTCGATCCAGTCGATGAGCAGATGCTTTGCCTGGGGCGCCCACTGAGCAGGATCGCCCAGATAAGCAGGCAGACGAATGGTTTCGGGATGATTGAGTGCACGCGTATAAGCCAGTGCCGGAGAAAGATAGAGATGCAACCCTGCATTGAGCTGATCGCGAATTGCACGCGGAACAGGCGTTTTTTTATCGACCTTGACGAGATATTTTTTTAGGATATCGTCATTCTGAGCGGCCTTATCGAGCAGAGGTGCAATGCCTTCGAGCGTCTCTTCCCTGTCGGGATAGATGAGATTGCGCATAATCGCATGATAGATGCGCTTTGGCTGCGACGGAGAATAATCCGCATGATCGAGCGTCACTTTTGAAACGAGAAAATTCCGCTTCAAAGCAATTTGTTCGATCAATTCGAGCAAATGGGATTTTCCGAGGCCGTAATCACCGAGAAAAGCACGGCGAGCACCGACATTTTCGCACAAATCCAAATCCTGGCGAATGATGTCGAGTTCGATATCGCGCCCGACGGTAAACTGCTCGAGATCGGTCGCCGGAACGACTCCGAGACGCATGGCTTCGAGCGTCAGTGCTGCATGAAGGTTTATATCATCAGCCATTGGTTTTCCCGCTTAAAAATCGTCGAATTCGTCTTCCGCTTCGGCAGATTCTGTCAGCGTCTGCTGTCCGCTCCAAAGCAGTTCGCGCGCCTGTTCATCGGTAATTTCGCTTTCCCCATCGGCGAGCTGTGCAAACAGGAAATCGACCCAGGTCTTGACAAACATACGGCGATGGTTGACTTCGAAGCAGACCTCTGCACAAGCTTTTGCCACGACAGCAGCATTGCGCGCCTGAAGTTCTTCGTTTAAGGGCACGTCACGCGCATCTTCAAATACCTTGACGAGACGAATACCGAGGTTCGTCATTAATTCCTCTGGCGGCAAATCGAGTTTTTCGAGGTCAATGAGTACCGCTTGGGGGCTGCGGGCACTCAGAGGCACGGGGGATTTAAGGCGCTGATAGAGTGCGGGATAATCGGGCACAACCGTGCGCATAAACTCAGGCGGTACGGCATACATAAAGAGGGTATGCGGCAGCTGATGACGACCACAAAGATCGATGACCTGGCGCAGATTATCGCCAATAATGTGGGAACGCTTGACGCTGACCGAAAGATTGCGATCGACCTCATCGAACAAAAGCACGGTACCGGGCAAACCCAGGGCAACGATCATCTGCAGCAGACTGCGCATCATCGTAAAGCCGTTGGCTTTAGAAATCTGTTCAAAGACGCCGCATTCCTTGAGCTCCGGAACGACGATATTTTCACCGAGCAGCCAGGCTTCGAGGATTTGTTCGCGTGCAAAATTATTCTGCAGGGATGCAAGTGCAAACTGAACGACAGCTTGTCTGCATGAATGGCTTTCGCACCAGGTTCTCGCCAATTTTGTCATAATCCAGCGCGAAACTTCTCCCTGGGGATCAGAGGATGATTTGGCAGCTTCATCCAGTTTGTCATCCAATACATGTCGGATGACGTTGCATACGCCAAGCTGTGGTTCCTCCATGATGGAAGCGGGTTTGACCATCAGATGACTGGCGACATTCTGGTAAACTTTGAGTGCATCGTCGTATGGGCATTCTGCAGGAGAAAGTTCGACATTCGCAGAGACAAAGCCATATTTCCAGGCAAGTTCCCTGACACAATGCAGAAAATGGGTCTTGCCGCCTCCGAAATAACCCTGAACCAGTTTAAAACTCGAACCCTGTTTGAGCAGGCTCTGAAAATACTCATGTTCCAGGACATTCAGATAGCTTTCATTACCCACATTAATGCGGTTCAATCCATATTCCGGGGGCAAACCGCCTTCACCAAGTCGTTGAATAATATGGGCCGCAATCAGTTTATTTTCTTCGTTTGTTGTCATGGACCAAAAACTCTCGCGAAAACAGGAAAAATGTACATCCACTACTCAGGGATGAAGCCGGAGCATTCTACACCTGTCTTAAACAAATCGACAAATAATATTGACCTTCACTGTGTCCCATTGGGATAAAAAGGACATTGGCCTTATTTCGCGTGCTTCCGCCTGTCGCGGTGCCGAGATCGAGACGCCACCCACGGTTGACCAACAGACCATCCGAACGCAGTTTCTGTAACTGGTAGGCCAGCAAATACCTTGGAAAAACGACATTTTTTTTAGTAGCTGCCGCATTTGGCCATATCCATGCCAGCGCCGGCAAGAGTTGGACAATATCGATCCGTGCCCCCATCGGCTGTGCCTCCTTGAGCAGAACCATGTCATACGCCAGCTTGAGTATCTGCCAAAATTGTTGAGAATCTATGCGGGATGCACGGAAATTCTCGACAATCTGTTGGTGGGCATTGAGGATCTCTTCGGGAACGGACGAAACCGTTTGAAGCACCTCATGCGCGTAGGTCAGCGCAGCTTTGCCTGTTTCAAAGTGCACTTCCACCGTCAGCGGGTGCATGTAAATGACCAGCGGACTGTCCGAGAGAATGCGAAGATGGTTGGGATTGTCAAATGCAGTCTGCAAACCTGCCATCAGATTCTGCCGCGCATTCATCTGGAGCGTTCGCAGACGGTTCTCAATGGCATGAATGAGCTCGGATTTGTCTGTCCCGCATCCAAACATCGCCAGATCATTGGATTTAAGGCTATCCATCAGATCTGTCAGATAATCCTGTCTTCCGAGGGCCTTGACACTGTCTATTTTTTCGATCGATTTGGCAAGACCTTTGGCTTCGCTGAGCACTTTATTGACCGTTTTGCCAACGCCCTGAAGTGCTATGAGCAAATCGGAATCAGATTCAAACATCGTGTGTGGGTCCTCCATGGATTCTTTTGTATTATTCATCATTCTCTTTGTCGTTCCCGATTGGGGCTTCCAGACGCGGGGAGTTGTTGCGTAAAACCTCGTATGCCACGCGGTTGCTGTATTGGGCATTGCGTGAGAGTGAGGAATAAGTTAAAAATTCGACGCCATACGCATGCTTTTTCGAATCGGGGACGGTCTCAGCATGGTAGCGCGTTGCGGCCACATCGTGCAAAAATGCAGCCAAAGCGGCATCGCCGGCACCGCTCGTGTTGCACAGCTTTTGCGGACCACCGAGATAAGGGTGAATATGCGTATATATGCGAACTGGTGATTTGCAGTTTCGCTTTAATACAAGACGGCTGAACTCGTATTGATTGTAATTCTCGATGGCACCGCTGTGAAGACCGTCTCGCGTCGCACGCTTGACCGAATCGTCGGTATAGCCACACATCGTCAGACCGCGTGCACCTTCGGTTATCAAAACCGCATCCACGTATTCGAGCAACGCATTGCCGGCACTCAGAGGATCGGAATATCCCGTCAGTGCCTCGGCTTCGCGGGCATTCATCGCCGCGATGTTGATGTATTTCTTGAGCAGATCGAGCAGTTCCGTTCGCATGCGCTTCACAATGGCACTCGTGCCCATGCCAAAGGATGTCGGTACACCCGCTTCATGCGCTATTTTCAGCATCTCGATCGTCGCACCGGCAATGGGACGATTGGGATTGGCGATGCAATAGACACTCGATGCCACGACAGATGCTTTGCGGATGACATCCACGGGCAGATCTTTCGCCGAATAATCACCACTGATGCCGGGCGCAACCGCAAACGAACGTTCTCCGTCCGGTGTAAAACAGGTCACTGCTATGCCGACCTGACCCGCAACGGGAATCAGATAATCGAGATTGACGGCCTTCGGCGTCTGGGCCACATAAGCAAAGGCTGGCGTGCCCGGATGGATCGTCTCCGAAATCGCACCCAGCAAAATCGCTGGCTCACCCGAAAGATGCGTATAATTGCACAGCGTATTCGCTATCGTGCCGCCTGCCGCATATCGAACAGACAGACCAAGCTCATGAACCCGACCTAATAGTCGGGCAATCTCTTCCGCCGAAAATTGAACACTTTCACCCGAAATCAAGCCGAGCTCACTCAACAATTCCTGAGGACAGTCATGTATTTCTAGATCGACAATAACCTCATCCAGACCCACAATATACCAAGGTTTTGTCGTCGTCGTGACAGCAAGCGAGGATTTCTTTTCCGTCACTGGAAAATAGTACTTACCCTTACGGATTCCAGGGAAACGCATAAACTTTTCTTGCTCCTGTTTTGGTAGGGTCAATCACACAAAGAAACTTTGAGAACCCCAAAGCCTCTTTTGTGGGCGGCTAAACTATCGAATTGGCGACGTGGTTGCAAGTAGATAAAACACCTACATCATGATTATTTTATCGAAGCGCTCGCTATCGGCCTTTGGCCGATACGCTCCGCGCACCGCATCTATTGCGCGGATGCGCAATACGCTGCGGCTTTTTCGAATACGGGCTCAAACCGCGCATCGTAAAAAAACTTCTCACCATAACTCTCAACCCACGCATGCATCATGATCATACCATTTTCTACGCGTTTTCCCAATTTAATTGTGGATCTTTGACCATGACATGCCAGCCAGACAGAAAAGGCACATGCCGTCTCCAGGCAAGCCACCCAGGGTTTCCACTGCATCCGTTGCAAAAGGCGAAGCTCAAACGTCATTTCTCCTGCATGAATCAGGCGATCACGACTGGGCATGATACGTGCGACACCATGTGATACGACTTGAGCCATTCGAATCGCCCTTTGAGGACCCGACAAAAGGCGAACGACAGACCAGAATGCTGCCGATGCCGGTATGAATAGAATCGATGGAAACATTTTGTAGTTAAAATACTCCATTCTCTAGGAATAAAAACGAGAATGCCTCCATTGCACATTGCTCATTCAAAACAATTCCGCATTCCGCATTCCGAATTAATCAGCCTCTTCCTAGAGTTTTTCATCCCAATTATCAATTATCAATTGTTATTAAAGAGTTTCCCTAGAGTTTTGCATCCCAATTGCACATTGCACATTGCACATTAAACTAATATCCCGTCACAGAAAAATGCATGATATCCTTGGTGGAACCTTCAATTTCACCACCCCACTTCCAGAATTTGGTCATTTCACGGTAAACGACGCCGCCCTTGACAATCGAAACGCGCGGTTGCTTTTCGGGGTTATAAGCACCGCCAATGCCTTTTTTGCATGATTTGACATCCTGGGCACTGTTGTTGATCGGCGTCGTACAATTGCTATAAATGGCATTTTTATGAGCATTGATATCGATGGCAGTACCAAAGCTGTGCTGGCTCCATTGGGTTCGGAGGCCATTTTTATCGACAGCACCACGCGTTTTGCCGGGCCGGTAGCCTTCGAGTTTTTCGATGTCGAATTCGCCGCTTTTATGGATGGCTATGAGTGCGTTTTTCACCTGGTCTGCATAGAGATGGCAAATGCGGATGGTATCGGCAGAAACACCAAATTCATGCGGATCGATGACAACCTGATCTTCGCGGCAAATCGTGCATTGCGGTGCATTGGGATCGCGTTCTTCATCTGTGACTTCGGCATAAGATTTAGAAACGTCAAAGTGATCGGTCGACCGTTTTTTTTTCGTATCCCAGGCGTAAGCAGAATAGGTGCATGCCGTTGGCGCTTGTCGTGCAGAATTCGCTTTTGGAGGAACTGTCGGATTGGCTACAGGTTTCTCTTCTGGCTTTTTATCGTCATTGGCTTTCTTATCGTCCGGAAAGACGAACAAAACCGGATCTGTATCTCCGAGTTTGGTCTTGCATTTCTCGTTGGGATCAACGGGCTTTGCCTCATCCTTTTGGTTTGGGCAAGGCGTCTGTGCAAAAGCTGGCAGAGCAAAGCAGGACAGCAGGAGTGTAAATATGAACGATTTTTTCATCACCTTGTCTCCCCACCACATATAAATTCGCAATTCGCAATTACTCAAGAATTCCTTGGTTTATTTCTAAAGAATGGGATTGTTTTTATCTTCCCAAAACTTGCGTCTGACAAAAAAATTACACATTACTAATTAAAACGGTTTTGTCATTCAATTGCTAACTGCTAACTGCTCATTGCTAATTATTCATTCCCATCCGGCATCGCATCGTCATAGACAAAAGGAAAATCATTTTCATCTTTGGGCCGCACCGTTTTGGTCACGCGCTTGACCATCGTCCCGCGCGGATCGTCGAGCCATGCAAGAAAAACCCGTGCCGGCTGAACACTGTAACGATAATCGTTATTGATGGGTTTGGTCGCCGAAGTGCGCATAATCAATGCATTATCAGCAAACGGCATCGTACGCATATTTTCTTTAAATGCCTTTTTATATCCCCAATATTGTTCTGCATTCGAAGTATAAAGCGTCGTGACGGTGCGCCCCGTATCACGAAGGGTCTGTGCGATGGCCTTGAGCGCCGTATCACCGAGCAAATTGGCCTGTAAAGTCACGAGCCGACCCGATTTGACGAGTGTACGAATGTATTGGTAAGTCTCGGGATCGTTAGTAAAATTGGGGGTCTTCATCGCAGCAAGACGCCCAAGCTGACGGCGGATGCTACCCGATACTGTTTTGAATACCTTAACGATATTCTTTTTTTCTGAGTTATTTTCGTAATATTTTTCTAAAAACTCAGAAGAACCAATGCGATCATCAAACATAGTCATCAGACATGCCGAATCTTCGCATTGATCAAAAAATGCAATATAAGCATGGTGAATATAGACCACCCAGGGATCGTAATCGACAGCGAATGCCAGCGTCGGTCTTTGCCATCCCATATAAACATACGATTGATCTGTCCCGATACCAATGTAGGTTCCACCCATATTCTGGATGGTGTCACGGAATTTTTCGGGATGCAGTTCGTCACTAAAGGGAAAATGCCCGCCTTCGTTTTCTTTTTCGACGGCATTCAAAACCTCGGGCGGAACATCCCATGGAATGCTGGCCAATTTAGATCGCAGCGCTTCCGATAAAGGGGTTAAATCGTCGCTGATTAAATTGGGATCTGGCTCTGCTGCCGGCGGTTTGCTGCCCTGATTATCATCTTCTTTTACCTCATTTGGGAGGGGGCTTTCGGGATTGACTGCCAATTCAGGCTTCGCATCCTGGGGCTGCGTTTCCGGTTGTGCATTCGGTTCTGGATGCGTTTGCTCAGGAGCGCCAGCAGCATTTGCATCAACTGCGGCTGCATCCGCTGCAGGGGGCATGAGTGCCTGAATTGCTTGTCCTTCACCATTGGAACCATCCGAACCATCCGAACCATGGGCTGTCACGCTATTACCACTCACCTCACGATTCTGATCCGAAGGCGATGGTGAGCATGAAGTTGAAGTTGATAAAAGAAGCGCAAGCGACGCCACCAAAAGAGGTTTGTCATGAAAAGCAAACATATAAAACCTATGTGTTATCTCAAGGTCGTTTACAGGATTGCGTATAAATATGCACTCAAGTTCCGGGATTCCAAGAACTTTGCACAATGAAAATACTCATATCAAATTTCTTTGAAAAAACAAAGAGAATGCCATCTTTTGGTAACTATTCAGCCAGTCTTCCTCTAGTATCATTAACTATGTCCACAACAATAACGGCCTTGGCGTTTTGGCTGACTCATCACTCATCCTTATAAAAATGTGAGCAACGTTAGTTGCGAACAAATCCGTTTGTTAAGACGACAAACAATTTTCGACTGAATGGTTGTCATACACAAGCAAGGAAGATCCCCACTATATTTACAACTTGAAAAATTTCGTTTAAAAATACATGAAGACGCGACGATTTCGCGTAGTTTGTATTTGTGTTCATAAGTTTGCTATGTCCAACACTAAGATTGTGCGTTTACCTGCTCATATCAGGAGCAAAACTCCTGCAATTGAAGCACCGTTTGATTCGTGTTTTATTCCTAAGGGATTTTTGTTTCCGGAATCGCGGGATGAATTGGCTCCCTATCGGGAATTTCCTCTTTCGACGCCATTTTATGCGATGCCGTCCAAAAACAGAGATCAATCTGTAGAGGATATTTTTGCGGCAGGCATCTCGGATGATACCGATAACAGTGCATTCGACTCGACCATTTTGCAAATCAGCGAAATGGATGAACTTCTTTTGGATGTTCAAGGCATGGGAATGCAATACACCATGCATACCCAAATGTGTCTGAGAGAGGATTTCTTGTATGATTTCCCACGTACATGGGATCGTACACAGGCACTTTTACTCAATATTCCCGTCTTTTCGGAGGAGCTCTGTCAGTGGCACTATCCCATTGCGACTATGGGGTACAATGTCGAAAACACAGATCCCCCGCTCGACATCAATATCGCCAATAACTATCCCCAACTATTTGGTTATCTGCCTAATGGAGATCTAGCACTCTATTGGGAAATTGCCGAAATCCTTGCAGATGAATTCAATATTGAGCTCGAACCCATCCGAAGCACAGTCGAAGGCTCGCTCATTATCATGCCCAATATTGCAGAGCAAATCAAAGCTGCTGCACCATGCCAGCAGGTCACAGAAACGGGTATTGTCGTTGCATCGGGTTGTCCATTGGATGGGGCAATAGCATTTGCACAGCAATGGCTCGGGCGTCCACCCATCGTGATCCGGGATGCTATCTACCATTTTTATCGGCTTCGTCTGCCTGTCATTCACTGTGAAATCGATTTTAACCCCTATTCCGAAGCAACCTGGGGAGCCTTTGGTTTTACTTCGCCACGTTTGTCTGGATACGAATTTAAAATCGTCAACAATCCCTTTGCGCGGGAAGCACCGATTTTCTCGACAGAGAAAGGGAATATCGTCGTGTCGGTTTTGTTCTTTGAACGCCTGAAGCAGCTGTTGGCCCAGTTTGGTGTGCATCTATGGGCTAAACTCTTCCCAATTCAGCGCATTCCATAATCCAGGTCTTTGCCATTCGCGATTGAATAGAGAAAATAGACACCATGAGGCCCCGTTTGAGGGGCTTTTTATTTGGCTATGTTTAACCAACGGGACCTTGTTTTGTCCCAAAGGCCATATCGCTTCATGGTTTTAAAATCAAAAGCTCTAAGCTCAAAGCTCTCGGCAATGAAGTAACGATACTAACGAAAATGCCTATTCGAGGTGGTTAAAGATAGGGTGTTTTGATATTTTATGGAGAATAGACAAAAAAAATGCCCCGAAATCGGGGCATTTTGAGATAGCCATTTTGAACTAGCCTTCAATCCCTTTCCAAATCACGTAGGTAATTGCAATGGAGTCGGTGATGGCAATATTCTTAACATTTTTGAACGTAATGGCGTTTTGCGAAGCATCGTAAGCCCAACCGTCGGTAGCAGCATTACGATTAAGCTCAACAATCGTATTCTTCTTTGTATCGACGCGGAAGACGCGAATGGAGGAGGAGACGGGATAGCCCCAAAGTTTGTGAGACCCCAGACGACCGACGACGTCTTCGGCAATGGCAGTAACCGTTGCATTGTAGTCGGTAGCGCAGATACTGGCTTTACCACCCTCTTTGGTTGCTTTGTCAGGATTGTCAGGATAGTACGAACTCAAAAAGCGAGCCATGTGAATATAGGACAGACCATAGTTAGCACCGGTAGTTGCCGCCGAGTCGTTGTAATTCCAGTGATTACATTTCAGACAAGTCGTATTATCGGATGCATATTCTTCGCACTTACGAACCTCGCCAGATTCCTGATCAGTGCCGGTGCAGGTTGCGAGTTCCTGGCAGAAACCACCATTTGCACGTCCAACATCACCGACGAAGGCGAAGCCGACGATCTCTTTGGCGTTCTGAGCATAATTCTGATACTGCTTGATGTAGTATTTCAACATATTAGCATATTCAGGATAAATCGCCTCAATCTCTTCCATCGAACTATCGTCTGTAAGTTTACCTTCTTTAATGAGCTGATCCAGTTGGGATTTCATCGAGGGGTTACATTCACTGGCTGCTAAGTCGGCACCGCCCACACCCGTACGCATCGTGCCGCCGTCGAGTTTGTAACCGGATTTACAGATAGCACCTTCAGATTTACCAAACACTGGGTTCGTATTTGAGCTGTCTTTGGGCTTGGCGGTCTGAGGATCTTCTTTAAACTGGCGGGATTCTTCGTCGGATACCCAGATGACGTACAAAAGGGTGTTCTCATCTTTACTTGGAGATATTTGCGCCAATTTGGCGTCATCTCCTTCGGCAACACCGGATTTAATCTGTTTAATGATATCCCACTGGCCTTTATCTTGCTGGCTATAGTAATCTGGTGCGCTTGCAGCATCGAGAGCGACACTGAAGCGTGACAGCGTATACGAGCCGCTTTTCAGACCATCTTCAAAACCAAAGCCGCAAATATTCTTTTGTTGCTTGCCATTGGCAGTACATCGTGTGTTAATTTTAACTTGTTGCTGGAAGGCTGATTGCTTACCATTATCCGGTTTGCCGTTTGTCACAATGTCGAGGAAACCGCGGAATTGCTTCATCGTAGTACCGCTCTGTTTAAAGCCGACGCCATTCAGATAGGTATCGCTACCGAGGACGATTTTATAATTCTCATCGTAGGCTTTGTAGGCGGTCGGATCTTCATCCAGCAGATAGGCATCCGTCGTAGTAACACCAACG
>OCTW011531034.1_pt1 | contig 11357 bp, 12 predicted proteins | sample 1539671 | NCBI WGS metagenome assembly OCTW01 (sample SAMN02144230, study PRJEB22623) | gut metagenome | biome: sheep rumen | host: Ovis aries | place: New Zealand | reverse complement strand
CCTCATATATATAAGTGGGCGAAAATTCGATTTTCTTAACTAACTTTTTTAAAAATCTTTTTCAATTTTTCTTTTATCAATTTATTGATAATTTTTTGCACAAAAAAAGTGGATGTTACTCCACTTCTTTAAAAATATAAATTAGTTATTTAACGTTATGATAAACGTTTTGAACGTCTTGAAGTTCATCAAGCATTTCACATAATTCATTGAATTTTCTTTGATCTTCAGGATCGGTTAATTCAATTGGATCATTTGCTAAGAATGTGATTTCTGCGGTTTCAAATTCGGTAACTCCCATTCCCGCTAAAACGTCACGTGCTTGAGCGAACGCGGTTGGTTCGACTAAGACTTCAATAATTCCATCTTCTTCAGTAACTTCTCTAACATCAACATCAGAGAGAATTAATGTTTCTTCAACTTCATCTCTATTAGTTCCAGCGAAATCGAAGACACCTGTTTCGGTGAAATTGAAGATTGTTGAACCTAAGTGACCACCTTTTTTGGTGATTGCGGTACGAACTTCAACCAATGCACGGTTGGTGTTATCAGTTAAAGTATCAATAATAAATAAGCTTCCACCTGGACCAAAGGCTTCATATCTTCCTTGTTCGTATGATTCAGCAGAACCACCCTTTGCTTTTTGGATAGCTCTTTCAATAACGTCTTTTGTAACGTGTTGTCCTTTCCATTTTTCAATCGCAGAACGTAACGCTAAGTTGCTATCTGGATCAGGGACTCCACTTTTTGCGGCCATATAAATTTCTTTACTGGCTCTCATGAATAATGCGCTTCTTGCTGCAGCAGTTGCAGCCATAGCTTTTGCTCTAACTTCGTGTGCTCTTCCCATTGTTTACACCTTCTTTTCCCGGAAAATCATATCATAATCATGTTGAAATAATCAATATTCAACATCTACCAGTGTGAGACCACACGCTGGTGCTTTAAAATTAACAACTTCTCTTTCAGAATTCTCATCTAAATAGTCTTCAACGATTTCTGGATCTAAATCCTTATCACAAATTCTAATCGCTGTTCCAACAATTAAACGAATCATATAACGCATAAATCCATTACCCTTAAGCGTGATATAGATTAAATCAGTAGACGCCGAGACATCAATGTTATAGATTTCTCTAACAAAATTATCTTTATCCTCCTCTTTTGTGGTGAAGTTTTTGAAATTATGTTCACCAATAAAGTGGGATAAAGTCTCTCTTAATTTATCAATATCAATTTTCTCTGGATGGAGATACGCTGTTTCATATAAAAACGGGTCTTTTGATTCTGTGAGAATGCAATAAGTATATGTTTTAGAAATTGCTGAGAATCTCGCGTGAAAATCAGGATCAACTTCTTCAATATCATCGATTTTAATATCAGGAGGAAGCATCATGTTTATTGAATAAAGTAAGCGATCTAAATCAACCTCTTCAACATCAATATCAAAATGAAATTTTTGTGCAAATGCATGCACTCCGGCGTCAGTTCTTCCGGCCCCATAAATCGTGATTGGACGGTTACCAAAATACTTTGAAAGCTCGGTTTCAATTGTCTCTTGAACCGACACAACGTTCGGTTGCTTTTGCCAGCCAAAATAGTTCGTACCTTTATAATAAACACTCGCAAATAATCTCATAATTCTCCTTTAAAATAGAGGTTTTGCACCAAAAATCCAATAAATAAAGTCAACATGGAAATAAAAGCCGTCGATGATTCTTAAGGCTAATACTCCGCCAAAAATAGCTAAAACAATGATAAGCGCAAATAAGTCAAAATAGCGGAATCTAAGAACACGATATCTACTTCTTTTCGCATATGGATCATAGCCTCTTGCCTCCATTGCGTTAGAGAGCTCTTCACTTCTTCCAATTGCCGAAACAAATAAAGGAACAATCAAAGAAAGTATCGCACCAATTCTTTTAAATAATCCACCTCTATTGAAATCAACTCCTCTAGAAGCTTGTGCTTTCATAATACGCTGAGTTTCATCTAATAAAGTTGGGATAAACCTTAAAGCAATACTTAAAGTCATCGCAACGATATGAGTAGGGATTTTAACTAACTTTAATGGGGTCATATACCATTCAAGTGCATAGGTTAAATCCATTGGTTTAGTTGTGCTTGTTAAAATCATTGTAATCATGATGAGCATTATGAGCCTAAAAATGATATATCCACTTTGATAGAAGGCATCATAATTAACTCCATACGTTCCAATATAAAACGCAATATGGGTTGGATCATAAGCAGGATTAGGAACGAATATATAAATAATGAGTAGGAATAAAACTAACATCCACATCGCACCTAAACTCTTTAGTAATTGAATGAAACTTACTTTAGAAATAATCATTAAAATGATTAAGAACAGAAAAATGAACCCTGTAATGATAAGAGTGGATGACCAACTATTAAGTTTCAAAAAGATTGAAACAAATAAAAGGAGCATCATCAGAATCTTGTTACGAGGATCAAGACGATGGACAAAAGTATCATAAGGAGCGTATCTACCAAATGTTATATTGTTCATTTTTGCTCCTTAAGTTGATTGATTAAGTCATCAACCGTTCTAATTGAATCAATATCAATATCGACATTATGTTCTTTTAATGACTGGCAGAACTTAAATAACAAAGGAATTTCAATGGAATAATTAGACACATCTCCACTAAATAACTTGGAGGAAGTCCCCTCAAACGCTATTTTTCCATCATTCATCACTACGACATGGTCTGCGTAATTCATAACGATATTCATGTCATGTGTAACAAGAATAATAGTCTTCCCTTGCTTATTTAAATCTACAACAAGGTCAAGGATGATTTTGCTTCCGACTGGATCAAGTCCAGCAGTTGGTTCATCTAAAACTAATACTTCTGGACCAATTGCGATGATTCCCGCAATTGCTACTCTTCGTTTTTCTCCACCTGAGAGTTCAAATGGAGATCTTTTATAAAAAGATTCATCTAGGCCAACTCTATTTAAAGCTTCATGAGCCTTTTTTATTGCCTCATCTTCCTTAAAGCCATAGTTTTTTAAACCAAAGGCTACATCCTTTTCGACTGTTTCTTCAAATAATTGGTATTCTGGGAATTGGAAAACAATAGAAACATGTTTTCTTAATTCTTTAATCTTCTTGTTCTTGCGTTTATCACTAGAAACGACAAAATTACCGATTTCAACTGTACCAGAAGTTGGTAAAAGCAAACCATTGAGTGTTTGAATAAGGGTGGATTTGCCACTTCCAGTGTGTCCAATGATTGTTGTAATCTTTCCTTCCGGTATTTCTAAAGAGATATCGTTTAAAGCTTCAACTTCATTTGGAGTTTTCTTTAAATATGTGTAAGAGAGGTGATTTATTTTGATTGCCATATCATCTCTCCAATCTTATCGATGTCGTCTTCTTTTTTGATGGAATAGCCGATTTCTTGCAGCTTTTTCTTTAATTGAACCACAAAAGGAACCGCTAAATTGTATTTCTCAATAATGTCTGTTTTTTCAAATAGTTCGTTTGGTAAACAAGTTAAAACAATCTCGCCCTCATGTAAAAGAATGATACGGTCACTTAAGTAAGCTTCTTCAATATCGTGAGTAATAGAAATAACAGTGAGTTTTGGATTTTCTTTTCTAGTTTCTTCTACCAAACGAAGAATATCTTCTTTCCCGCTTGGATCAAGCATGCTTGTCGCTTCATCTAATATCAAAATGTCAGGTTGTCTAACTAAAGCATCCGCAATCGCGACTCTTTGCTTTTGACCACCAGAAAGATAGGAAGGCTCTTTAGAAAGGTATTCACTCATTCCAACTTTATTAGCGTATTCTCTTACTAAAGTAACCATTTCATCTCTAGGAACGTTCGCGTTCTCTAAAGAGAAGGCAATGTCATCTTCAACAGTCGCCCCAATAAATTGATTATCTGGGTTTTGGAAAACAATTGCGATTTTCTTTCTAATATCTTGAAGGTGATTTTTATCCAAAGGAAAACCATTGATGACAATCTCACCACCACTTTTTTCTAAAAGACCAATCAAAAGCTTACAGAGAGTGGATTTCCCTGAACCATTATGACCAACGATTGAAACGTATTCGCCCTCTTCAATATCAAAGCTGATATCCTTGAGAACTTTAAGATCTTCGTTATATGCAAAATATAAATGTTTAACTTCGACTATTTTCACGCCGAATATTATACACGATATTTTGAATAAAATTTATTTTTTAATCAAAATAGTTCTAAGAATATTGATGACTCTCTTAATTCTTTGCCAGACGTTCGCATATTTAAGGTTATATTGTTGGCTGATTTCATTTAGAGAATAACCATTAATATAAAGCAAAAACATACCTGCATCTCTTTCAGAAATCTTATATACAGGATTATAAAGAACGTTAAGCACTTGGTCTGTTATTGTTACTTTATTAATCTCAGAAGAAACATCTTCGCCTTCGGCAACAAGTAAATCTAGATCGTTTTCTTCACCAACACTTGTATCAGAAAACATTCCATTACTACCAAGTCGAATCGAATTAGATTTGATTTCTTCACTCATATCGCGAAGAGCGATTGATTTCCAAAATGAGTAGAATCCGAAGTCACTTTCAAAGAGTTCAAGAGCGTTTAAAAAAGCAATCATGCCAATTGATTGCAAGTCTTGAATTTCAACTCTAGCAGTATCTTTGTACTGCTTAAAGATTTCGCGAGCTTCTTTTAAAGAAGCTCTATCAAATCTTTTTAATAATTCCTTGAACGCATCAGCGTTTTTTTTCCTTAATTAGGCGAACTAAATCATCGGACGAAAAGTCTTTGTATTTATTCATAAAAAAACCTCCTTAAAAATGGGAGGCTCTATAAATCTAATTAACTTCTGATTCTGGAAAGTAATATACCCGCTGCAACAGAGGCGTTAAGGGAATTAACATGTCCATATTGTGGAATTTTAACCACGTAATCAGAATTCTTTATAACTAGTGACGATACACCACTTCCTTCGCTGCCTATCACCAAAGCAACTGGAAAGTCATAAGTCAATTTCGAGTAGTCAATTGTGGCGGAACCATCAGTTGATACAACCCAAAATCCGTTATCCTTAAGTTTTTGTATCGTTTGGTTGAGGCTTCCGACCTGAGCTACTGGCACATAATTAATTGCACCAGCACTAGCCTTGGCTACAGTCGCGTTTAAAGGAACTTGGTTATGTTTAGGAATAAGCACTCCAGTGACATTAAACACATCACAACTTCTGAGTATTGCTCCTAAATTATGGGTATCGTTGATACCATCTAATATGACAATAACAGGGAGAGTCTCTTTTCTACTTCTCCTTATAATTTCATCAAGATCAACGTACTCATAGCGTTTAACTTCCGCAACAATTCCCTGATGAATACCGCCATTACTCATGGAGTCTAACTCGCCTTGAGCCACAACCCTAACAACAATATGCTTTTCCTGAATAAGTGGTGTAATCTCTTTATCAGAGAAATTCGCCGTTGTGAAAAGCCTAATAACCTTGTCGGCTCTAAGCGCTTCCTTTATGGAGTTTCTCCCATAAATTAAGTTGGGTGTTGCGTTCCTTCTAGGAGAGTTCATCTTACATTATTCCTCTCTCAATCAACTGATTACGCAAAATGTCAGACTGCTCAAAATCTTTGTTTTCCTTTGAAATAAGGTAATTTTGATATAGTTTTTTATCATTTTCATCCATTTTTACATAGCTAATGTCTAGTCCGAGGACACCAAGCATATCTCTTAATGACTTGAAGAGATCGTTGAGTTTTTCATAGTTGACTTCTCTTACTCTGAGCTCTTGGTTGCAGAGCTTAACGATATTATATAATTCGGTTAATGCGTTCGCGGTGTTTAAGTCATCTGCAAGCGCATTCAAAAATGGCTCAATGTAGGTTGGTTTACCGTCTTCAACATTTACAGGTCCAGTTTGTAATTTTAAGCCTAATTGTTTAACCACCATTTTAAGTTTATTAGCTTCTTGCATCGCTGCTGTTACGGTCTCGTCTGTAAAGTTAACTGGTTGACGATAATGGGCGCTTAAAATTACTAAACGAGTTACTGGTCCACCATATTTCTCAATCATGTCTTTAGCGTAAATCACATTGCCTAAGCTCTTTGACATCTTTTCATTTCCAAAATTAATAAAGGCATTGTGCATCCAATATTTTGCAATCTTATTTCCGTGAGTGGCTTCGCTTTGAGCGATTTCATTTTCATGATGTGGGAATTTAAGATCATATCCACCACCATGGATATCGATATAATGAGTTGGGAAGATTGTGTCAATCATTACACAGCATTCAGTGTGCCAACCTGGACGACCATTTCCCCATGGAGAAGGCCAATTAATTCCTTCTTCGGTTTTCTTCCATAAAGCAAAATCTAAAGGCGATTCTTTTTGGGAGTTTTCTTCAATTCTTGCTCCAACAATTAGATCATCAATATTAATGCCGCTTAAGCTACCATAATCTTTAATTTTGTTAACTCTAAAATAGACATCACCATTAACAACGTATGCTGCACCTATTTTTACTAAGTTATCAACGTATTCAATAATCTTTTGAATATATTCAGTCACTTTAGGGGTGATAGAAGGGATATTGCTTCCAATCGCTTGAGTGGCCTTTTTAAATTCTTGAATATAGAATTCAGTTAATTCTTTTTCAGTTTTATTTTCTTTTTTTGCTTCTTTGATGATTTTATCATCAACATCAGTAAAGTTAGAGACGTATGTCACTTTATAACCAACATAAGTTAAAAACTTCCTAAGGACATCAAAAACCACGACTGGTCTCATGTTTCCAATATGCGGATAGTTATAGACTGTTGGTCCACAGACATACATTGATACTTCGCCTTCTTTTAATGGGACGAAGTCTTCGATTTTGTTTGTTAATGAGTTGTAAATCTTAATGTTCATAATTATCAAAGGTATTATAGCATATAATAGCTATTTTATTCTTTCACTATATTTTCAATTTGTTGAGGCTCTTCCTTATTTTGGAAATAAATCACGAAGATTGGGAATAGGAAGATAACCATCAAATAATGAATGGTTTCAATAAAGGAATATAAGAAGAACGCTCCGGCGCCTAAAGCAACTGCAAAGACAAATTGAGGGGACTTCTTATATGATTTTACAATAACGAATGCGACATAGATAATAAATGCGAAGTACGCTAAGAGGAAAAGGATTCCTCCTTCGCAAAGCATATTTAAGAACGAGGAGTGAGTTGGGAAAACTACCTCTTCATGCGACACTAAGTTCATTGGTTTAAGGAAGAGATTGATAACTCCAAAACCTCGGCCAATTAGCCACCATCCATCTTTAACAAGGAGATAGCAGTTATCCCAGATATATCCTCTGAGTTTCATTGATAAGCCTTCACCAGTGACGCTCTTGATAAGTTCGTAGATTTTTCCAAAGACCTTACCTTTGGTAAGGTATGGTACGCCAATAACTACTGCCGCAACTAAAATAATGGACGCGGAAACAATAATCGCAATCTTGTTTCTCTTTTTGTGTTCTTTATAAGTAACAACAAGGCGATAAATATACCACGCTAAAATGATAAGCGCGCTAAGTAATAAGCCAGTCTTACAAAGCGAGAAGATCATGCTGATAAAAAAATAGCCAGCAAAGATATAGTTAAATAATTTTGGTCTAATGCTTTGATTAATGAAGCAGAAAATAATTCCAAGCATGCACACCATTCCAAAAGCGTTTGGATGGAGAATAAATGATTGAACCCTGAGATACATAATCTCAACACTTCTATCCGCTCCAGTTAAATATTTAATAAAAGCGATATATGTTTGATATTCAGTGATATAGCTATAGAAAATCATCACAAATACAAGCGCATATAAAGCATAACCAACATATTCAAGGAATTTCACATTCTTAAATCTTTTTGGGAAGAGAGAAACACCAACATAAATAAAGAAACCTGCTCCAATCATTTCAGATGCAAAAACAAACTTATGAATTGGAGTAACAATTAAATGGACTGGTTCAACATCCCCAACCACTCTTGTGGATTCAGGAGATACCCAGCGAATGATGTTTGTGGTGAATTGTTCTTGTGGTTGAACAAAGATTGTAATAAGGTTTAGCAAAGCTAATCCCGCAAATGTAAGAGCGATATATGGATTATATTTAGTCTTTCTAATTCTTAATTCGTAATATAAATATCCTACTCCACATCCAACCATAATGACCGCAAAAACAATTGAGGCCCATAATGGGAAAGAAACAATACTTGGATCTTGATATTGCATAAATTCTTGTCCAAAGATCAAGAACGGAATAAACGCTAAAAAGCTTACTAATAATAGTAAGTCACTCCATCTAAGTTCGAGAGATTGAATAAATTTTTTCATAATTAAAATTCAAAGACCATTTGATAAACGATGATACGGTTTGCTTTTGTGTCATCTCCACCTGTGTTAGTGTTTGGTGCTTGTAATCTAACTTGTTTGCTATTAACTGTGTATTTCAAATTTTGTGTTTCATTAACATCGGACGCTGCGTGAATTGCAATATCTTTCTTTTCTCCGTTGACTGTTAAATAGGTAGCATAGTCGACATTATATGTAGAACCATAACTCAAATATTTGCAGTACGATTCACATACGAAGGTCACACTTTTAATGGTGTTAACAAAGTTAAAGGTAAAACCAACTTCATTATTTCTACTACCGATCATCATCATTTGTGGGTATGATCTTGTTTCGGTAACGCTAAAACCTGCATTTATATTAATATAAGCACCAGAAATTGACTCTATTGTCACATTGGTGTTCGTAAAATAATACTTATTTAAAATAGTTAGAAATTTGCTGTTATTAGAATCGCCAGTAGATGGAACATTGTCAACTTTTTCATGTGGAACTGTAAAATCCACTGTCGCTGAAGTTTCGGTGCTTCCACCTTCGCTTTGTCCGCCTCCGCTTGGTTCTCCGCTAGGAGCAGCAGCGGGTTGATTACACGCATTTAAGAGTAATCCAACAAATAATAACGGTAATAAAAACTTTTTCATCTTTTTCATACCCTCAATTTTTGATTATATCATTCTAATCAAAGAATAGATATAATAAGAACGATGAAAAACATTATCAAAGGTAAATGTGTTGATATTTCTTCCGAAAGCAAAGGTGTCATTAAAACAGTTTACGGAGTCATTTTTGTTGATGCTTTACTTTTAGGAGAAGAAGCTGAAATCGAAGTTACATACGCTCGTAAAGGCGTTGCCTATGGAAAGATTGTTAAGTTATTAACCAAATCTCCAGACCGTATCCAACCACTTTGTCCAGTATCCACTGCATGTGGAGGATGCACATTCCAAAATGCGACATACGAATACGAACTTAGATATAAGAAACACAAGATTGAAGAAGACTTAAAACGTATTGGTCATCTTGAAAATATTAAAGTCAATGACGTAATCGGAATGGAAGATCCAAGCCACTACCGCAACAAGATTCAAGTACCGTTCGGAAGGGAAAATAAGCGGGTTGTGTATGGTTTTTATAAATCTAACACTCATAAAATCATCCCAATCAAAGAATGTAATATTGAAGATACAAAAGCCGGTCCAATCCTCCAAGAGATTGCCCGTTTAATGGAAGATTTCCATATCGATCCATATAACGAGGACTATCGTACTGGTATCATTCGTCACGTTTTAATTAGAACAAGCATGTCCACTGGTGAAGTTATGGTGGTCTTTGTTTCTAACGTTGATACTTTCCTAGGTAGAAACAATTTCATCAAAGAATTAGTGAATAGAAGACCAGAAATCTCCACAATCATTTTTAATGTCAACAAAAGAGACACTAATGTAATTCTTGGAGAAAGTGAAAAAGTACTTTATGGAAAAGGATATATCACTGATGAAATATTAGGACTTAAGTTCAATATCTCTTCTAAAAGTTTCTTCCAAGTTAATCCTATTCAAGTTCAAAAGCTTTATGGCGAAGCCTTAAGACTTGCTAAATTAAAGAAAAGTGACACCCTTTTAGATGCATATGCGGGGGTGTGCACGATCGGGCTTCTTGCTGCCCCACACGTAAAGCACGTAACCAGTGTTGAAGTCGTTAAAAGCGCTGTTATTAATGGGAAGAACAACGCTAAACTTAACAATATTGAGAATATTGATATTATCGAAGATGACTGCACTCTTTATATGAATAAAAAGCTTCCTAAGTTTGATGTCGTAATCATGGACCCACCAAGAAAAGGAAGTACACCAGAATTCTTAAACGCCTTGCTTAAAATCAAACCGACAAGAATTGTTTATATTTCTTGTGAACCATCAACTTTAGCAAGAGATCTCGAATATTTAAAACATGAATACGACATAATCACTGTTCAACCAGTAGATATGTTTCCTAGAAGTTTCCATGTAGAAACAGTTTGTTTATTGGAAAAGAAATAACACAAACGGGTTTACAAGTAATTGCTCAGACCAACTTATCTTGAATCACACAAATCAATTTATAAAAAAGAAAAGAAGATGTATTTTGTCGCACCCTCTTATTCATTTAACACAAATCTTAATAAAATTTTTGCTCAGAGCTGTGAAAAACTATATATACTTTATGAAATTGGCTTCTCACCAAAAATGTGGCCGCAACTTTTACACCTGCTAGCTATCCACCAAATAATTTGTCCGTTTTGATCTGGCGCATCATATTTCCAGTTCACAAGATAATCGCTATGGCAGTTTGGACATCTTTCAGTACAAAAACCACCAGAAACAGCTTCTAATTGCTCATCCGTTAATTCGATTCCTTCATCTTTAGCGAGTTTTAATAATTCTTCTTGACTATTGCAGGCTTTGACTTTAGCAATTTGTTCATCGGATAAACCTTTTAATAATTCTGCTCTCATTCAAATATCCTCCAGCTATCTACATTATATAAGACTTTATTACATATATGCCACACAATATATTTCAAACATCAAACAAGCTCCATATCGCACCGAATCGACCAGCTCAAGCAAACGTCCGCCGGCCCTCAAAACGCTCCCCACATGCCCCGCCGCAGAATTACTATTTTACCCGCTCGCAAATGCTTCAAAACGACATAATTTTCGCTGCTAATGATCCTTTTGTATTTAGACATGTTAGAATAACTACAATCGGCAAATTACAGATAGGTCCTTGTGATTAACCAATCTCACTTATACTATATTGATTGAGACAATGATAAAAAAGTTGCTAGAATGAACTGGCAACCCTTTATAAAATAAGTTTTATTAAATTTCTGCCCACCATGTGTTGCCACATTTATTGCATCTGACATGGTGCCATCCTTCGTGTTTTCCTGTACCATATTC
>OCTW013394877.1_pt1 | contig 11358 bp, 10 predicted proteins | sample 1539671 | NCBI WGS metagenome assembly OCTW01 (sample SAMN02144230, study PRJEB22623) | gut metagenome | biome: sheep rumen | host: Ovis aries | place: New Zealand | reverse complement strand
GCCTTGTAGCCGCTTGTTTGCGCCAGCGGCCAACTTTGCCTTTCTTCGATTGCGTCTCGTCAAACATGGCCTGGAAGATAAACGCAGGCAGTCCACGTTTCAACTTCTGATCGCCCGTTTCACGAAACTTGTCAATCGTCTCGTTCCACTGCGTGGCCCTGACGAGCGCAAAGAATTGCGCTTCGTCAACGGGCAACGTAGGATTAAAGAAATTCTTCTGATAACTGAATCCCATAGCTTACAGCGTTTGAAGGTCAGTAATATAGAAGGCGTTCTCATGGCGTTCCTCGCCGTTCTTGTCCTGCCAGGGGCGATGCTTCCAGAAGCCCTTCACCACGTAAGGCTGGTTCTGATAGTACTGCGTTTCACGATTCTTCGAGGCCAGTTCGCCAGTCATCTCACCATAGATGATGTCACCACCACGCTTCATCGTCACGCCACGGCTCTTAAAGTATTCAGAGCTGCCGTCCTGCTTCTGATACTGGCGCTCAGCGTATGCGCCCACCGCTACAATAGTCACTAATGCTTCCATGTCTATAGATCTTTAAAGGTTAACAAAACTCCAACATATCCAACTCATGATCCATCAGCGCGTCCTTCGCCTCCTTGGTCTCGCGGTCGATAACCGCCAGAATGCGAGGTGTGCCAATCTCCTTGGGGATGCTCTCGTAGACCTTAATACGCTCCACGTTCTCCTTCACCCAGCCGTGCTCCAGTCGGCGAATCAGCCAGTTGCGCTGCTTGGGTTGCGGTTTGCGGTTGTACCGCTGAAACCAGATTACAAACTTGCCGTCCACAGTCTCTTCCAGCCAGAGACGACCCTCTACCTTCAATCCCTTCTTCAGGGCGTTCATTACAATGTTCTCGTTCTTAAACTCAACTTGTTTCATAATCGATTCGATTTGTGAGCGTCAGGGAAGCGAAGTTTTTAGTTTGAGCTCATGGTTACATCCGGACAACGTTTCCTCCGCTCACACCCTCGACTCGGTTACTGAATAATGATTTCTGCGGTTCCTTTGAGGCGAACCACGCCTCCCCCTTTACCGGCATTCTTAAGGCCGTCGCTCATCAACCACTGCTTGCACTTAAACCGTTGTTCCACCTTGATCATCATCTGTGCACAGACCCTTGTACCGTCCGTCTCAATGCACTTGTGTTGACAACTTGCGCAACATTTCTTAATCTTGCAGCCATGAGCGTTCCTAACGCTCGTAATCCTAATTTCTTTTGCCATATTATTTATTATTTGTTTTCGTCCGACATACTCTGAAATAACTCATCACTCTCCTGCTCATCATCTGGTTCAAACATGACAACCAGATCAATAAGAGTCCCAACGCATATAATTCTTTGTTTCATGACTGCTTCGCTTTTTCCTTCAGGTCTCTCAACTCAGCCTTTACGGCTTTCAGTTCTTCTTGCAACTGTGTCACTTCCTCTTGCAGGCGTTTCTCTGCGCTGCCATCCTCAGTGGCACGAAGCAGACTGCGAATCTCGTCACGAGTCATAAAGACCTTACGTTCCAGCCCTACATGGATGCAGAATCCCTCTAACAGGCTCTGCTCGTCGAAGTACATGTAACCTTCTTTTTCTACGTCCAGCAGATAACCATTTGGAACCGTTCTCAATGTGATGTTCAACTTTGGTTGTCTGACGGTCTCTGTAACTGCTTGCTTTTTTCTCTTTGTCATAGCTTATACCTTTTTAATTATTAATACTTTTGTTATCTCTACCAGCGCGTCTGGGTGTTTATTGAGACCCGTTGTGTCTGATTTTCTGTTGGCAAAGGTATATGAGCTACAGAACTGACATAAGCTACAGCAATTTTCTGTGTTAAAGAGTGTTTAACCTTTCAAACCGCCAGTGTTTAAAGGGCATACAAGAAAAGCGGCCAGACTTCATTCTCTGAAATCTGACCGCTTAATATTGTTTTCAGCTTAGCCCCAGCTTACTTTTATTATTTCACTCGATACTTGTCAAGCAAAGGAAGCACTCTTTTGAACTTTGCAGGCATCTGCTTACTGGTAATTTTACCCTTATCAATGTTTGTGTACTTATCTACATCGTTCTTACCAAAGAACATCTTCTGCAACTGGCTCGAACCTTTTGATTGAGGCAACAACTCATACGAATACAGATAGCCCACTATGTTCTGCCAAGTGACGGCAGTGGCATCGCCCTCCCTGTTCTCGAACAAGTCCCAAAGGGCTTTCGACAATTCAAGATCATTACCCTCCAGTACATAGTCGCCCACATTAAGCACGTTTCTCATCATCTGCTTGATGTTCTCATCCGTTGCAGGAAGCACCCAGTCGCCTTTCTCTATAAACGAGTCGATATTCCTCAGAACTATCTGTCGCTTGGGTGTGATCATGTTGTTTCGCTCATTGTTAAGCATCTTTAGCTCCTGAATTCTGTTTTGAATCAGCGCCAATTTATATATGAACAGGAAGAGCGCAGAAATCTTTTCGTCCATAGCCTTGTCGTTCACCAGCGAATAGAACAGGCGACCCAGCCTGCTTGCATTCCTCACGTTAAGCAGACCTGTTTCGTACTCAAAGAAATCTCTCAATGCCGTATAGTTGCGCCATGCCTTTCTGCATTCAGCCTCATCGTCCAGCACATCAAAGTTGATTTCTCCCTCTTTCTTTTCTGTGACCACCATCTTGCTTACCAGCGTGTCGAAGATGCCGCTCGCAAAGAGTTCCAGCAGCACCCTCAGCCGATAGTACTCCAGCTTTTCCAGCGTTGGCGAGCCAAAGCACTCTGTTTCTTTCCAAACATTATATTCTTGCTGAGCCGTTTTCTTAAGGGGCTCCTTTTCTTTCTTCTCATTATCGTAGATGGCCTTGAAGTCAGCATCAGTCTGAGGATGGCCATAGTCTTTGCTGGCTACAGCCACTTCTTTTTGTGGCACTTGTGGGGTTGTCACCTCTTCATATTCAGCATCCTCAGCGTCATCCTTGAAGAAATTCTTAATAATATCGCCTATAGCGCGCTCTGGCACAGAGCCGATATTTATCTCTTTATGATGGTCGTTGTGGATGGCACCTGGCTCATAATGATATTTCTCGCTACTCATTTCTCAGGCAATTTTGGTAAGTCATCTTCTTTATCTATCTCAATGTGACGGCTCTTGTCATCGTGGTGAGAGCCAGAAGCATAGTAGTTCCCCTTAACTATGGTGGGATTATCTCGCTTCTCCAGAATTCGCTCCTTAATATCAGCAGCCCGTTCCATCCATGCCTTATTGCCTGTAAGCAGCGAGTTAACCTGAGTAAACACATCGTAGGCAGCACCTGGTAGTAGTCGCATCAGTTCTTTCTCGATATTCTCAACGGGTATTGATGCATTAACGGCAGTCGCCATCTTTTGGGCCATCTGCTCCACTTGATTGTTCAGAGAGTCCACCTTTGATTTCATCTCCTGAAGCTCGCTCACCACCTCGTCATAACTTGGCATCTTATTCTTTTCGAGGAAATGCTGTAGATCATCAAAGAGTATAGAGCACAATCTATCCAGTGTATCATAGTCTTGTGGGGTATCTTTTTGAATCTTCAAAATCTCGTTCAGATGCCGGTTTATCTTGGCTTGACCTTCCTCTGTGCTATCCAACTCCTGAACTCTCTCCTTTGCCGCAGAATAGAAAACGTGTACAAACTGGTGGCGGCTCTTCTGTATTCGAATATTGTTGGCAACAGCAGCAAAATCTCTGTGACCGCTATCAATAATTCTGTGCAGCATCACAGAATAGACATGCTTCAGAAAATCCCAATGTTTATCTAATAGTTCCAGATTGTTTACCTGTACGTCCCTATTGTCCCCAGCACTTCTTTTGATTCTGATAAATCCGTGTAAAAGCGCAAGGTAGCCTCCTTTTTGAGAGTCACCATAAACTTTCAATTTCTCCAGCTCAGTATTCACCTGCTGCTCCAAAGAGTCCCAATATTTGTGTCCTATTGCAAGGTCGTAAACGGTCAGGAGTTCTATGAAATCTCCAACACGAACAGAATCACTATGTTTTGCCCATGAAGCAGCAGTTTCAATAAGATTCAGTGTAGGTATTACTTTCCCTGCAACTTGGTCGAATTGCATCAGACGCTTAACGATATCTTGTAGCCAGTAATCTCTCCACTCGCCAAGACAATACCCTCTGTATATAGAGTCCAGTTCCTTCAGTATATATTCTTGCGTATCTGCATCATAGCAGTTATTAAGAATACTCAAGATATATTGTGGTTCAAGACCTTTCAACTCATGTATTTTAGAAAAATGTCCCTTGATAGGATTTATAACATTCTCATCCCAATAATTCATATCTATCGTGTTTATTCCAATAATTTCCCTTTGTCTGCATCATCACTATTTAACGTCAAGCGCCTGCTATGGTCATTGTGCTGCGCACCATTCTCGTAATTATGCTCAATATTCGTTTCCTTCTTTACATTAATGGTGATGTTATTTACCACCACATTCTTATTTTCATTATTGACGTCAACAACACATCCTGCTTGTTTCCCTTCGTTGGCAATAGTGAGACCTAGATCTATTTCGTCTGTCTCGCAGTACTCGACATTCAAGCAAGACTCTACTTCTTTACCCGTTAGTATATCTGTGATAAGACAGATTTCGTCAAGAAGAAATAAAAAATGATATTCTTCCTCTTCTGTGATATTGTCTTGATGATTAACCAAAAACCGTCCCATCAGCTCTAAACCATTATCCTGCAGAATACAATTGTACCAATGCTGGCCTAATTCACATTGCAGGAATTCCTTAATCAACGATGAGCGCGTCTCTAACAATTTCTTCACCCCCAAGTTGTCTGGATATTCATCAAATATCTTTTTTACCTCAGGATAAGAAACCATATACGACATGAATAAGCGATATACGATGGCATGAATGGTGCTGTATTGATCAAGCATGAACCATTTATTCAATGAAGAATATTCAGCAACAAAATTACTTAGTGACTGATTATAACTGTCGATGATACTATCTGCAAGATCTCGCGACACGCTTCCCGCAGATTCCACCTCAGTAATACTTCCTTTTTTGCGAACATCCTTAGCATGTTTCAAACAATACTGCCAATCCTCATCCCACACTCTCTCATTTTTCAAGCCGTTCAAAATCTTTTTCTCCAAAGGAGGAAGATCATTGATAATCTCTCCATCATCAGGCAAATCGCGTAAGTACGTTATTCGATACTTATCGTAAGCGATATTGCATATCCTTGGACGGATATATTTCATTATTTGTATATCATCTTCCAGTCTTTTGCTGATAGATTGCTGCATCCTAAGCAATACCAACAACATGGGCAATGCTGCATGGTCTTCTGTTTCAAGTTTGCAAAACAAGTCAAAAGCCGTTTTGAACCTCTCAAGATCTTCATCTTTAACAGACCAATTCATCACAGCGTCCCACTTTAGGTACTCTGCTTGAAACATACGGAACACTTTGAACGTGGTATACCTATTTTCGTATGAGTCGTCGCCTTCAATCATTGGTGAAAAGCCAATACGTGTATGACATGTATCGTGAAAGTCTTTCCAATACTTCTTATGGATGTCATCTAAAGAAAAGATGTCGGCATCTTCCAAATGAATAGCTTTATAGGGTATCTTCATACCTACTTTAGATATTTATCAAGAATAGCCTGTTTAAGCAAGGGGACTTGCTTTAATACTGAATTAGCATCGTTCACCTTGCTTTCCAGTTCATTGAGCTCTTTAAGTATTTTGTCTTGATTATCAATAGAGGTAATTATCTCAAACGATTCAATATCGTTTCTATTGATACTAGGATAACTTCCTTGCGGCATTGCTTCCACCATTTGCTGCATCATAAAGTCTGAAAACATGAATTGATAGTATATCATTTTGTCTGCAAGAACTGATGTGTTTTTGGATTTTAATATAGCAAAACCAGTACTAAAAACAGCATTGCTTTTTTCAACATCAAGAAATGCGAATCCACGAAGATTGGGTCTTACAGTTGAAATCAAGGTTGAACCTTTAGTTGCCAAACGCCTAGCACGGGAAGGAGCTTTAGATCCTTTTATTTTTTTATCCCATGAAATTTGGCCAGAACCATTCTCTATAGCATTAATATCAACGTATATATATTCATCGTTAGGATGCTCACTTGGAATAATTGTATTCGCATTAATCTCACATATCTCTGAGATTTTTGTTTTCTTACCAGATAATGAATTAACAATAGCTCGAATACTGTTTAACTCTCTTTTGAATATTTCAATATTTTTCTTTTGTATTTTCTCTATTTCAACACACTCTTTTGCTATTGTATCTTGAACATCTTTGGGTGCTTGGGGAATCGAAAAATTGGGAATAATTTTCTTATCTCCACGTGGCATCTTTAGCCCCGTTTTTCCCACCATCATGTAATCAAAGAAAATATCAGAAGACAAAATATTATAAATATACTCGTTGTGGTAATTCTCAGTTTTTGTATTTCTAAATACTAGAACATCATTAGAACATCCTCCGTCATAGTCAGCAAGCCATATTTTTTTAAGATAAGGTCGAATATTAGAGACAAGTATATCACCTTTCTGGTACTTCGTTACATTGCCAACTTCTGGTGTTTCTGTATAAGGCGTTACACCAGCACGATTCTGTAACATATTCGCTGTCGTTATATAACTCGACGGTGTAATGCTTGAGTATGCTACTTTTTCAGAAACGTATGGGGCTATTACGCCAATTTTCTCTAATGGATATTTGCTTTCAATCTGCGGATATGATAGTATAGGCGTGGTTTTTATTGCCTTTGAAAAATCTGTTCGTTTAAAATCAATAAGATCAACTAGACTATACGCATTAACATATTCGGCTAACTCATCAGGGATGTTAATGTCTGAATCCATAAAGTTATCCCTAATGATAGAATTGATCTTCATTGAATCTTCCAGATTCTGGGGATTAAATAGTGGTGTTTGTATTCCCTTTATTCCATCAATTTGCTGCAAGGTGTCATCATCTTCGCTATTACCTTCGTCATCTGATGAACTTTGCGTAGCTACATTCAAATACTTGATACCCTCATTACCCTTACTATCACTCCATTCATAGCCGAGGAATTGCTTCATGTTAGTTGTTCCAGAGGGCGATTTAACTATAACTACTGGATTGAGGGTTGTCTTTGCCAAAATAAAATAGTATACCTTTTCTTTTTCGATGGCGATAACGAATTGCAAAAAAGCATTTGCTTCCTGTTTCTTCTTTTCTTCATCTGATAATCTTCTAAACGCTTGCGTATTTTGACGACTCTTGAATCTTGTTCTGATTTCCTTAGCCTGATCACACACGCCTTTCATAGCATTACGCTGATTTCCAGAGAAAGAAGCCTGATATGCCTGTATGGTATCATGCTCTAAAAATCTCTCAGTCATGTTGCCCTTAAGGAATGAAAGGTAATCGTCCCACTCAAATGAACAATGTTCACAATATGCTTCAAGTAAATCAGTATCCTCATAAATATAATTAGAATCGCACTCTTCGTAATTTCTGAACCAGCTTTCCACTCTGTTATGATAGTGCTCAGCATCTGGCGTATTGGTTTCTTTTCTTCGCAAGAACATGGTAATGGTATTTGTACCTGTCTTGCCGAAGGTTCCGCTACCAAATTCCACTAATGCAACAATATCAAATTTTTGAAGAAGGATTTCACGCCCTTTGGCATAGATGCCATCCTTATTTAGAACAGAAACAGGAAGGATAATACCAGCCACACCTCCAGCCTTCAATAATTGAGCTGCTCGTTCTATGAAGAATATTTCGATAGCGTTATTTTTGGCGATATTGAGACCGTCATTGAAAAGAGAATACTGCTTCCGTTGCGTTTCTGTCAATGTCTCTAAAAAACCTTTAACGGAATATGGAGGATTTGCTATCAGTACATCGTACGATCCTTCCTTAATATCGTCATTTGGCACCAGTGCGTCAGAATAGACAATCTTAGTTTCATCATGACCATACATAAAGGCAGAAACCTTAGAAACTTTCGACAGACGATACTCTTTTTCTATACCAGTAATGTGTGCATAATACTCATTCAGCGGAATAGAAGGACGATACTTCTCCACATATTCTTTTATCTGCACAGCATACTCTGTCAGGAAATGACCAGCACCACAAGCATAGTCAATAGCAGAAGGTATTTCTTCGCTGTTCTTGATGATTTGTTCCAACGGCAATGAAGAAACAAGGAATCGCACTATTGGCATAGGAGTGAAAAACTGGCCTTCGCTCTGTTTGACGCCTTTGTTCAAGAAACCTTCAAACAAATCACCAAGTAGCTGATTTTGGTCAGAGTCTTTCAACTTAATGTCTTGTAGCATTTTGACCACCTTTAGCAAGATGGCTGCATTCTGCTCGAATAGTTTCTTGTTATGTACGCTGATAAATGAAAAGTCGTTGTCAGAGAAGAACTTCAACGCACGGAAATAGCCAATGATGGTTTTCTTTGTTGCGTCTGGATCATTTTTGAATCTGCGAAACGCCTTTTCTATCTCGCTATTTTCGATATAAGTGACGTCTTCGTTCAAGAAACGTTTCATACCGTCGCGATAAAGTCTTTGTAAACGGTCTTGTAAACGGTAATCGTCATCATATGCCGAGCCTTTCCAGTAGAAATTCAAATCATCAGGATTGCTTGTTTCATCCACCACCTTAGCAAGGAATAGGTTCACCAATTTGTCGAAAGCATTCTCATATCCTCCAACATTGTGCTGGCGCAAAATCAAAGCAAACTCATTATACTTCTTCTGAATAGTATCGTTGTCAACAGACTTTAAATCTTTAGTTGAATATTTGTTCTTACCTATTCTGTAAGGTTCTATTTCCTTCTCAAATAGACCTCGCGTTGCATAATCGTCGTGATAGGTTTCATGCCATACTCTATAGAGCTTTTTATTGTTGTCAGCATCTTTGTAGCTTCTGGCAGATTCTTCATTGGCAAGTTTCTCTTCGTTATCTTGGACGTTAATGAGATGATAATTCTGTTCTATCTTTCCATCATTAATATCAGCAGTATATAAACAAAGGAACTTCGTAGAGCGTTCCTGTTGGAAATAACTAAAGAGTTGGGCACCATCTTCCTTTGTGTCTGCCCATGCTCCATCAAACTCACGTCCCCATGTCTTGCATTCGATAATCAATAGGGACTCCTTGTCTTCATCAGAGCCGTCAAAGCCTCCATCCTTAAACGTTCTTACCCATACGTCTGCATAACCGCCCTTGGCACTATGACCCAGTTTCCATGCAGGTTCCAACTCTATATGGAATGGACTATAGCCTTTCCACAGAAGGCGATCTACACAATGCAAGACGACAAGGTTTTCAGGCTCTAAGAGATTACAGGTCGTTTCGCGACCTATAGTAATACCACATTCTCTGTAATAGATATGCCCGTCTCCACTAATGTCAACCTTTAGTGGCTCACTAACATTTTCATATCTTTTAGTATAAACGTTGCCGTCGTTCTCAAATTCGAGTAACTGGAGTAACTCTTGTATATTATCTTTAGTCATGTTTTACTGATAATTCTACTTTATATTTCACTGGTCTCATTTCAGCAGTTCCAGCACAGTCTCAGGTGTTGCAGTCAGTTTCGTGACAGCACAAAGTCCATTGCCCATGTCCTTTACACTCGCGCCTAGCAAATAGACGGAGTCGTCGATAATAAGGAAACGGTCATGGTTCTTGTGTGGCAGTTGCACGAACTTCACTTCATCATATTGCGTATTGTGCTTCTCCAAATCCGTTAAGAAATCCTTTGTAAAGCGTGAGTGTATGGTGGCAGAGACACCCTTACCACGTTTCATCAGCAACGAGAGTACACGGTCATCGACAAAGTTGTCAATCAACTCAATCCTCTGCTTAGCACTCCTCACCAAGTCTGACACAAATGCCCATGCATCCCATACGCAACCCGTTTGGAATATCTGCTCTGGCAATAGTTTAGGAGAACTCTCTTCCATCTTATCGAGAATCATATCAATTTTCTCGTCAGTGTCAATCTGATGGCGTTCAAGGTGAGTAATACGCGTCAAAATATCTGCATTTTGTACCATAAAACTTCGCATGGCAACAAAAGCATCAATGATTCTGATGCTGGTTTCAATGGCCTTCTGACTATTCAATACAGAAGGAAGCATGGATACGCCAAATACTGTAAACGCATAGGGAGCTGACGTCGAATGCTTCAATGTCTTGAACCGGTCGCAATTTGCGACCAGTTCCTGCATTTCGTCCTTAGTCAGTTGGAATCTGTATCTATCTGGGAATCGGGCAATGTTTCGTCTGACTTGCTCATTCAGGCGCTTTGTTTCAACACCATAAATCTTGCCTAAATCTCTATCTATCAGTACCTGTTTGCCTCTGATGGTTATTATCAGCTTTTCAATGTCATATTGGCTGAGAACAATATCCCCTGAATCAAGGTGGTTGCCATTTGCATCCACCTTCACCAACTGGTCGCATTTTGCGACCGGTTCCTGTGACTGGTCACAATTTGTGACTGGTTCAGATTTATGTTCTTCTACTATATTTTTCTTCTTGGCCATTGTATTAACTTTTCTGCAAAGTTACGAAATCTTTTGGAGAATATAACGATTTACGACGAATTTATACATTATTTAATAGAAAAGGGCAAATAGGATATGCGCTTTTGTCCACTCGGCCTGCCGCTTGCTACCGACGGGACGCAAGAACCATTTCAGGAAAATCGACAACCAAGTCGGGAATAGAGTCAACGTTCTTAGGAATAGAGACAACCTTTTCAGTATAACAAGTCAACAATTCCCACCCAAAGTTTACACAACGCAGTTACACAGTTACGCAGTTACGCAGTTGCATAAGGTGTAACTGGGCTGTGACTTTGGGGAGAAAGAAACATTTTATATTATATATATAATATATTATATATATAATATAATATAAATATCCATTAGAAAAATGAAACTTCGCCGACGGTAGATGAAACTGCGTAACTGTGTAACTGCGTAACACCGTGAATGTGGTCATTCTTCTTTCTTTACAATTTAACATTTCAAATAAATCTGAGATAAATGAAAGAAAGGCTTGTTTTGCACGTGAATTTTTCGTACCTTTGCATCGTGAATGAAAGTCGTAGCGGCGACACCCCATGGACGCAGAGCGAGCGCGCACGCAATGAGAATAGTCCTCAAAGGCCACGAGAATAGTTCTCAACCGCCGTCCGGACGGCCACACCCCCAACGGCCTATTTCACAGGAGAAAGCAGACAGATGTGTATGAAGCGAAAATTCCTGACAACGAATGGAACGGATTACACGGACAGAAGCCC
>OCTW011577799.1_pt1 | contig 11358 bp, 11 predicted proteins | sample 1539671 | NCBI WGS metagenome assembly OCTW01 (sample SAMN02144230, study PRJEB22623) | gut metagenome | biome: sheep rumen | host: Ovis aries | place: New Zealand | reverse complement strand
TCGGCATGCTGGTCGGCGCCGTCGTCATCATCATCGTGGGCCTCGTCACGCCGGAGATCGGCATCAAGGGCGCCTTCGAGGGCGTGCGGCTGGTTATCGCCGGCATGTTCGCCACCGGCCGTGACGCGGCGGGCAACCTGACCTTCGGCTTCAGCCCCGTCTACATGGGCAACATGTTCTTCCGCGCGGTGCCGATCATCATGACCGGCCTCTCGGTGGCCCTGGCCTACAAGACCGGCCTGTTCAACATCGGCACGCCCGGTCAGTACCTGATGGGCATCACGGCTTCCCTGTTCATCAGCCTGTCCATCCCCTCCACGGCGATGCCAACCTGGCTGATCTGGCTGCTGGCCTTCCTGGGCGCCATCGTCGCCGGTGCGCTCTGGGGTGCGATCCCCGGCCTGCTGAAGGCGCTGCTGAACATCAACGAGGTCATCGCCTGCATCATGACCAACTGGATCGCGGCCAACCTCGTCACCTGGATGTTTGAGTTCTCCAACCTGAAAAACATCGAAGAGGGCACCAAGACCGCCTATATTTACAAGACCACGCACAACGGGGTCGCCACCTCCAAGCTGGGCCTGGATCAGATCTTCACCAACAGTCAGATCAACGGCGGCATCGTCATTGCCATCCTGATCGCTGTGCTGATGTACATCCTGATCACCAAGACCACCTTCGGCTACCAGCTGAAGGCCTGCGGCTCCAACCGCTTTGCCGCCCGCTACGCCGGCATCAAGGACAAGCGGAACATCGTGCTGAGCATGGCGATCGCCGGTGCGCTGGCGGCCATCGGCGGCGCGCTGTACGCCCTCTCCGGCAACACGGAGTTCTACTGGAACACCTACCAGACCCTGCCCGGCGAGGGCTTCACGGGCATTCCGGTCGCCCTGCTGGCAGCCAACAACCCCATCGGCGTCATCTTCACCGGCATGTTCATGTCCATGCTCGACATCTGCGGCCAGCGTCTCACCAGCCTGACTGCCTACAACGAGTACATCACCGATGTGATCATCGCCGTGATCGTGTACCTGAGCGCCTTCTCCCTGATGATCAAGCTGTTTATCGGCAAGCGTTTCCAGCGGAATGACCCGCTGGTGCGCGCTGCGGAGGATCTGCAGAATCTGACGAAGAAGCCTGCCGAGGACGCCGGGAAGGGAGGGAATGACGAATGAGCTTTCTGATTCGTTCCACGCTGATCTATGCGGTTCCCCTGATGATCGTGGCGCTGGCCGGCGTCTTCGCGGAGCGCTCCGGCATCATCAACCTGGCGCTGGAGGGCATCATGATCTTCGGCGCGTTCATGGGCGTCATGTTCGTGCGGCTGGTGCAGGAATGGGGCTGGTTCGCGGAGGCCTTCACGGCGAAGAACCTCTGGGCGCTGCAGGGCTTTGCGCTCCTGGCCATGCTCTTTGCCGCGCTGTGCGGCGCGTTGTTCTCCCTGCTGCTGGCCTTCGCCGCCATCAACCTGCGCGCTGATCAGACCATCGGCGGCACCGCGCTGAACCTGATCGCGCCGGCGGTCGTGCTGTTCTTCATCCGCATCATCGCGAACCAGTCCACCCTGAACATCAGCGGCTCCTCCGCAGACTGGTTCATGCTGAAGAAGAGCGTGCTCTGGGGCCGTACCTACCAGACCAACTTCTTCGAGTCCACCTTCATCGACAAGGTGTTCCCCGCCACGTACGTGTGCATTCTGGTTTTCGTCGTCATGGCGATCCTGCTGTACAAGACGCGCTTCGGCCTGCGGCTGCGCTCCTGCGGCGAGAATCCCAAGGCGTCCGATTCGCTGGGCATCAATGTGCTGAAGATGCGCTACGCGGGCGTGACCATCTCCGGCGCGCTGGCCGGCATGGGCGGCTTTGTCTACGCCATGACCACCGCGAACTGCACCGCCAACGGCGACGTGGCCGGCTTCGGCTTCCTGGCCCTGGCCGTCATGATCTTCGGCAACTGGAAGCCCCTCAACATCGCGGGCGCCGCGCTGATCTTCGGCCTGTTCAAGTGCATCGCGGCCTCCTACACCTCCCTGGACATCAACGGGGACGGCATCTTCTGGCTGAAGGAAATCGGCGTTTCCGCCAACTTCTACCGCCTGCTGCCCTACGTCATCACGCTGGTCGTGCTGGCGTTCACCTCCAAGAGCAGCCGCGCGCCCAAGGCCGAGGGCATCCCCTACGACAAATCCAGCCGGTAAATTCCCACAACAAAAGGCCTTCCCGCTGTACCGATTCCGGCGGCGGGAAGGTCTTTTTCGCGGGGATTCAGGCGAACTCGCCGCGGTCGTCCCAGCATTCGTTCACGGCGCTGCCGTCGGGGTAGGGCCTCTCGACGCTGTCCTCCCCTTCCGCGTCCTCCTCGTCCGGTATGCTGTCCGCCCAGCTGAGCGCCGCCTCGTCCCGGCTTCTTTCCGTCATGCTGCCGCCTCCTTTCAAGGTTTCGTTTCAGGGATTCCTGCGGGACTCATCATAGCACAGATCCTGCCGAAATGCAAAGGCAGAGGGCGGATGAGGCCGATGGAGCATCCTCCTTTCCCGGAGGCGCTGCCGGAAAGGAAAGCGAGCAAATTCGCTCTTGCAGTTTTCCGCGGCTCATGGTACCATAGAGATGCTTCTCAGAAGCGCGAAAGGATCGATTGTATGGAACTGCGGATCATGAATCCGAGCGCCCCCTGGCAGAATCTTCCCCCGGAAAACGTGTTTCTGGCGGTGGACAGCAGCGGCCGCCAGCACGGCATGAGCTACCTCATCTATCAGCACCTGCCGCACCTGTATCCCGACCGGCCGGTGAACATCTTCTTCTCCCTGCAGGCGGATGACCGGGCCCGGGCCATGCTGCTGGGCACGGTGATCGGCCGGGGCCGCGCCCTGCGCGACAACGCCCCGGAGGAGCCCGCGCGGCTCTACACCTGCCTGGAGCCGGACGATCACAGCGGCCGGGTTTTCTATTCCCACTCCGGCTTTGATCACATCGACAGCGAGGATGTCTATCAGCTGAAGCTGGTGCAGCCGATGCAGCTGCCCGCGGGCTTTGAGATTCGCGCGATTCCGCTGGCCACGCCCATGCATCAGGGCGCTTTTGTCGCGCGGCTGCAGGCCAATGACATGTACCAGATCAGCGCTTCCTATCTGCAGGTGCTGCTGCAGTCCCAGCACGTCTGCGCCGTCGGGCTGATCAACAACGGAAACCAGCTGGTGGGCGAAGCCCTCTGGAGCGGCATCTCCGACAGCTGCGAGCTGAACGCGGTCTATATCGCCCCCCAGTGGCGCCATCAGGGCTGCGGCCGTCTGCTGCTGACCCAGTGCATGATGTACCTCAGCCAGCGCGGCGTGTACAATTTCCACGCGAGGCTTTCCAGCCGGAGCACGCCGCAGATGCGCCTGGCCGCCGATCTGCAGGGGCAGACCGCGCGGACCATGGCGCTGATGCCGTCGCTGGATATGTGAGAGAGGGAGGCACGGGCTTATGGCAAAGCTGTATTTCCGCTATGGCGCGATGGGCTCCAGCAAAACCGCCAACGCGATCATGGTGCAGTACAATTACAACGAGCGCGGCCAGCGGGTGCTGATGGTGAAGCCGAAGCTGGACGACCGCGACGGCGCGCGCATCGAGCGCTCCCGCTGCGGGCTGGAAACCTCCTGCGTGTTCATGGAGGAGGTGCCCGCGATGGATCTGAGCGGCTACCACTGCGTGATCGTGGATGAGGCGCAGTTCCTGACGAAGCAGCAGGTCGAATACCTCGTGCACATTGTGGATGACCTGAACATCCCGGTCATCGCCTACGGGCTGCGCACCGATTTCCAGGGCAACTTTTTCGAGGGCAGCCTGTGGCTGATGGCCTGGGCCGACACGATCGAGGAAGTGAAGACCATCTGCTGGTGCGGCAAGAAGGCCACCTGCAACGCCCGCGTGGTGGATGGCCGCGTGGTCAAGGAGGGCGATCAGATCCTGCTGGGCGGCAACAGCCAGTATGTGTCGCTGTGCCGCCGCCACTGGGCGCAGGGCGCGCTGGGCAGCCTGACCAATCTCTCCCTGGGGGACTGAAGCAAAATGAACGGTGCCGTGAAGTGAGCGGCGCCGTTTTTTGCTGCCTCCCGAGTCCGAGTTTGCAGACTCCGGTCTGTTTTGTTCTGTTCGGAAAAAGTATGTTCCTTTGCCGGAGCGATTACGCGGGAGAAATGCCAATCCTGCGCTCCACTTCCGGGCTTCATTTCGCGGCGGGCGGAAAAACAGTCTTTTTTGCCCGGAGGGAATGTGCTATAATCAAACCGCAGGCGGAACAACCGCCATGCTGATCTTGGAGGAATGACCCATGGACTGGATCAAAGTGACTGTACACACCACCACGGCCGGGGCGGAGATTGTTTCGGAGAAGCTGATCGCCGCGGGCGCCGAGGGCACCATGGTCGAGGATCGCGCGGACATCCCCGATCCGGCCAAGCCGCACGGCTATTGGGAGCTCATCGACCCCGCGCTGCTGGACAGCATGCCGGAGGATGTGCTCGTGCACGCCTGGTTTCAGCCGGACGATGGCTTTGCGGAGCGCATGAACAGCCTGCGCGCCAGTCTTGAGCGCGTCCGTGCCGTGTTCCCGCCGATGGCCGCCGGTTCCCTGGCGATGGAGAGCGAGGACGTGCACGACGAGCAGTGGAACGAGGTCTGGAAGCGCTTCTACAAGCCCTTCCGCGCCGGAAAGACCCTCGTCGTGAAGCCGACCTGGGAGCCCTACGAGGCACAGCCCGGCGACCGCGTCATCGAGATCGATCCCGGCATGGCCTTCGGCAGCGGCATGCACGAAACCACCGCGATGTGCCTGGGCCTGCTGGAGGAGACTGTGCGCGGCGGGCAGCGCGTGATCGACGTGGGAACCGGCAGCGGCATTCTCGCCATCGGGGCCGCCCTGCTGGGCGCCGGCTCCGTGCTGGCCATCGACATTGACCGCGACGCCGTGAAGGTGGCCCGCGAGAACATTGCCCACAACCACCTGGAAGCGGTGATCACCGCGGAGGAGGGCAATCTGCTGGAGGCCTCCGGCAGCGTGACGTGCGACATCTGCGTGGCCAACATCATCGCGGACGTGATCTGCATGTTTGCCGCGCCGCTGCGGCAGCACATCGCGCCCGGCGGGCTGTTCATCTGCTCCGGCATCATCAAGGAGCGCGAGCAGCAGGTGCTGGACGCCCTGCAGGCTGCGAACTACACGGTGCTGAAGGTCTGCCGTCAGGGCGAATGGGTGGCGATGCTCTCCCGGGCCCCGGAGGATTGAGCGATGCACCGATTTTTCGCAGAGGCACTGGACGGGGATCTGGCCCGTCTGAGCGCGGAGGAGGCAGCCCACGCGGCGCGGGTGCTGCGGCTGGAGGCCGGCGATGAGGCGGAGCTGCTCATGGCGGGCCGGCGCTTTGCGGCTGTCTTCACGGCGCTGAAGGCGGACGGGGCGGAGCTGCGGGTTCTCCGGGAGCTTCCTTCCACGGAGCCCCGGCTGCGGGTGACGCTCTATCAGGGGCTGCCCAAGGCGGACAAGCTGGAATGGATCATCCAGAAGGCGGTGGAGCTCGGCGTGCACAGCGTGGTGCCCGCAGCAATGGCCCGCAGCGTGGTGAGGCTCTCCCCCGCCGACGGCGCGAAGAAGCAGCCCCGCTGGCAGAAGATCGCCCAGGAGGCGGCCAAGCAATCCGGCCGCTGCATCCTGCCCGAGGTGCGGGAGCCGGTTTCCTTTGCCGCCATGGTCAGGGAGCTGGCTGACTTCGACGCGGCCGCCGTCCCCTATGAGGAGGCCCTCGGAAACAGCCTGCGGAGCTTTCACGCCGCCCACCCCGCCCTGCAGCGGGTGGCGGTGGTCATCGGGCCGGAGGGCGGCATATCGGCCGAAGAGATGGAAGCGCTGCAGGCGGCGGGCGGCGAGGCGGTCACGCTGGGGCCGCGCATTCTCCGCACCGAAACCGCCGGTCTGTGCGCGCTGAGCGCGCTGATGTGCCTGTACGGCGAGATGGAGGATCGTCCCGCCAATACGCTGGAGGGGTGAGTCATGAACACGGTTGCTTTTCACACCCTCGGCTGCAAGGTGAACCAGTACGACACGCAGGCGATGCTGGAGCTGTTCCGCGCGGCGGGATACACCGTGGTGCCCTTTGATAGCGAGGCGGACATCTACGTCATCAACACCTGCACGGTGACCGGCACCGGCGACCGCAAGTCCCTGCAGCTGGCCCGCCGGATCCGCCGCGAGCATCCGGACAGCGAGCTGGTGCTCACGGGCTGCCTGGCCCAGCGGGGCGGCGAGGCGCTGAAAAAGACCGGTGCCCGGCTGATTCTGGGCACGCAGCGCCGAGCGCAGGTGGTGGAGCTGCTGGAGCAGGCCGTCGCGGAGGGCGTACAGCTGTGCGCCGTCGAAGCACTTTCCGCCGCTGCCTTTGAGCCGCTGCGCATCACCAGCCAGGAGGAGCACACGCGGGCCACGATGAAAATCCAGGAGGGCTGCGGCAATCACTGCACCTACTGCATCATCCCCAGCGTCCGCGGGCCGATCCGCTCCCGGGCGCTGCAGGATGTGGAGGACGAGGCGCGCCAGCTCTCGGAGGCCGGATACATGGAGCTGGTGCTGACCGGTATCCACCTGACCAGCTATGGCCGCGATCTGCCGGAGCGTCCCACGCTGCTGGACGCCATCCGCCGGGTGCACGCCCTCCCCGGCGTGGCGCGCATCCGGCTGGGCAGCCTGGAGCCGACGGTCGCGACGCCGGAATTCGCGGAGGCGCTGGCAGCCCTGCCCAAGGTGTGCCCGCAGTTCCATCTGGCGCTCCAGTCCGGCAGCAGCACCGTGCTGGCCCGGATGGCCCGCTGCTACAACGCGGACATGTACCGGGAGGCGGTGGCCAATCTGCGCCGCGTCTTCCCGCTGGCCGCCTTCACCTCGGACATTCTGACCGGCTTCCCGGGAGAGACCGCGGAGGAATTTGCGGAAACCCGCGCAATGATCCGCGAGGTCGGCTTTGCCCGCATCCATGTGTTCCCCTTCTCGCCGCGGGAGGGCACTAAGGCCGCCGCCATGCCCGGCCAGCTGCCGAACAGCGTCAAGGAGGAGCGGGTGCGCATCCTGATGGCGGACGGGCAGGAAACCGCCCGCCGCTACGAAGAAAGCTGGCTCGGCCGCGAGAGCACCGTGCTGGCGGAGGAGCTGGAGGACGGCGTGCTCTACGGCTACACGCCCGAATACATCCGCACCGCCCTGCCGGACTGCCCGCCGGAGCGCCGCGGCCAGCTGATCCCCGTGACCCTGACGGACCTCATCCCGGGCGGGATGATCGGCCGTCCCACCAAATAACAAATCGGGAGGAGTATGAAACATGTCTGACTGCATCTTCTGCAAGATCGTCGCCGGCGAAATTCCCTCGAACCGCGTCTGGGAGGACGACAGGGTGCTGGCCTTCCGCGATCTGAACCCGATGGCGCCGACGCATGTGCTCGTGGTGCCGAAGAAGCACATCGCGAACCTGGCCGAGGCCGGGCAGCTGGCGGACGAGGATCTGGCGGCCTGCCTGCGCGGCTGCGCGAAGGTGGCGGAGCTGGAAGGACTGGCCCAGGGCTTCCGCGTGGTGAGCAACTGCGGCCCCCATGCCTGCCAGAGCGTGCAGCATCTGCACTTCCATGTGCTGGGCGGGAAGCAGCTGTCCGAGAAAATGGACTGATCCCCGTAAGCGCCAAAACAGACCGCCGCATCGGACGGTCTGTTTTCATTTCAGGAGAGAATCACCCGGCCCGGCACAACCGGCAGGATCCGGCAGACCTGGATGCCGATGCTCCGCGCGTAGCGGACCACCATCTCCGTGCCGCCGGGCTGCCCGTCATAGGCGGCGACCAGCATGTCGGCGTTGTTGACCAGGTAGCGGTTGCGGTCAAAGATGCTGCTCCTGGTCCACGCGTGGCCGGTGGCGGTGATGATGTCCGCCGCCTCAAACAGGCGCTCGTACCGCTGCTTCACCTGACTGGGCCAGCGGTCAGGACGGCTGTCGTAGGGCGAAACCATCTCCAGCAGGAGGCCCGGTTCCTGCTGCCGCATTTCCAGCACCAGCTCGGCGGCCCACATCGGCGCCCCGGGCGAGCCGTCGGAAATGAAATGGCGGTAGCCCTGCCAGACCAGGTTCTCGATGGTGTCCCGCAGCCGGCGGCGAAAGTCCGCGCAGCGCGGATCGCCCTCGTCCAGGCCGAAGGGCAGCTTCTCCGCGCGGCAGCCGACGAAGGACACCCGGCGGCTCCAGGGCGCGGGCTGCTGCCGCACGACATTGTCATAGATCATGGGCTCCCCCCTCTCATGCGCTTTCCGGCTTCTCGACAAACCATTTGCCGATGTGGTCGCTGCACGTGTCGATATTGTGCTCAAAGAAGATATAACGCTCCTGCCCCTGGATCACCACGGTGTAGCGGTCGCCGGCGCCGCCGGCCTTCTGGGCGGAGGCGGGCCGCACGGTCTTGACCCGCTCGATCGCGTACTCCCGGCCGTCCTCCCAGATCAGGCAGCGGGGATACATCGTGCCGTCCGGGCGGAAATCCACCTTGACCTCCACATAGGCCTTTGTGTAGCGAACTGCCATTGCGCTGCCTCCCTTCAGTCCCTGCTCAGCCCCTCCGGGCCGATCTCATCGAGAATTGCCTGATCCTCCGGCGTAGGATAATCGCCGGGATCCACCGGACCCAGGACGCGGCCCACCAGGCGTACGTCGTCGTCCGGGTGAAGAATGATGTCGGCGCGGCGCGGATTCAGCGAATGCAGCACGCCGCCGCCATACTGCTTGATGAAGCCCTCGCCGTTGACCACGAAGATGCCGATCTCGCCCAGCCGCAGCTCTGCGCAGTGCTGCACATAGACCTCCTGCCGGTCGCCGTAGAGCGGCTCCATGGAATCGCCGCTGACGGAGATGATCTCATCCGCATGAAGGCTGAAGCGATTCCTGCGGACATAAACCGGATGAGCGGCAGCCGCGTCCAGCGGCGCGGAGACACCGGCCGCGGCGCCCTGCTCGTTGCTGCTGCAGCAGATGTACAGTTCGCGGCAGCGCTGCCAGGCCTCGTCCTGCTCGGCGGTCAGCATATCGTCCAGAAAGGTCTCCAGCAGCTGCCGATCGCGGGCGTTCAGCTGATGGCAGCGCCGCAGGAAGTCGCCGTCCCGCGGGCTCACCTGACCGGCCTCATCCGGCTGCCGGAAGAATTCCGCCAGGCTGAGCCGCAGGGCCCGGCACAGGGCGGGAATGATGCTGAGATCGGGCCGGGAGACGCCGCTCTCCCAGTTGCTGATGTAATTCTTGTGCACGCCAAGCATCCGGGCCAGCTGCGGCTGCTGCAGCCCCTGCCGCAGGCGGGCCTCACGGATGACGCTGCCATAGAGGCGGCGGTTGCGGGAGCGAAGATCCTCATCGTCGGGGGAAGGGTTGTGCATGCGCCTCACCTCCTGTGTCTGTATCCCCATTGTAGCACATTATTCTTGTGCTGTAAAGGCGAACAGACAATATATTTTATTCCTCCGCACAAGAATCTGATGCGCCCGCGGATCAGCGACAGCCGGACGGGCAGTCTTTCCTCCCCCGCCGCGCCATCCTACTCCGGGCCGTTTTTGCAAGCAAAAAGCTTCTGTGCCCTCCCGGCTGCCCGGGGAAGGACACAGAAGCGGTCTATGCGGAGATGAAGCTGCCCGGCGTCACACGCGCCAGATGTCCCGCGCATACTCCGCGACGGTGCGGTCGGAGGAGAACTTTCCGGCGGAGGCCACGTTGATCAGGCATTTCCGGGTGAAGGCCGCGGGATCGCTACGCCAGTCGCGGATGGCCTGCAGCTTTGCCTCCAGATAGCTGCGGAAGTCGTACAGCACAAAGTAGTGATCCGGCGCGTGCCAGCTGGCCCCGGCCAGAATTGCGCTGTACAGCTCCTTCAGACTGCCCTCGGGATCCGCGAAGGTGACGTCCACCAGGGTGTCCATGACCCAGGCGATGAGGCTGTCCTCCCGGTAGAGCTTGCGCGGGTCGTAGGTGCGGCGGATGGCGTTCAGCTCCTGCACGGTCGCGCCGAAGATGTAATTGTTCTCCCGGCCCGCCTCCTCGGCAATCTCCACATTGGCGCCGTCGAAGGTGCCCAGGGTGACCGCGCCGTTCAGCATCAGCTTCATGTTGCCGGTGCCGCTGGCCTCGGTGCCTGCCGGGGAAATCTGCTCGCTGATGTCCGCCGCGGGAATCAGCAGCTCCGCCCAGGAGCAGTTATAATTCTGCACAAAGACCACGCGCAGGCGGTCGTTGGTCTCCGGGTCCGCGTTGACCATCTTCGCGATCTGGTTGATGAGGAAGATGACCGCCTTCGCCCGGTCGTAGCCCGCCGCCGCCTTGGCGCCGAAGATGAACGCGGTCGGCGTGAAGTCCTGCAGCCGCCCTTCCTTCAGCTCGTGATAGATGGCGAGAATCGAGAGGGCGTTCATCAGCTGGCGCTTGTACTCGTGGAGGCGCTTCACCTGGATGTCGAAGACCATGTCCGGCAGGAGCTCCACGCCCTCGCGGCGGGCGATCTCGGCGCACAGCTGCACCTTCTTCTCCCGCTTGATCCGGCGGAAGTCCGTGATCATCGCGTCGTCAATCATCGGCTTCAGCGCGGAAAGCCGGTGCAGATCGGTCAGGAAGCCGTCGCCGATACGGCTGCGGATCATTGCGGTCAGTTCGGGATTGCACAGGCCCAGCCAGCGGCGCTGCGTGATGCCGTTGGTCTTGTTCTGGAAGCGCTCCGGATACAGGGCGTACCAGTCGGCGAAGAGATCGTCCTTCAGGATTTTGCTGTGCAGCTCGGCGACGCCGTTGGTCGCGTGCGTCGCGTACACGGCCAGCTGGGCCATGTGCACGCGCTTGCCCTCAATGATGCAGCGGGTGGGCAGCACGTCGGCGTGCAGCGCGGCCATCTCCCTGCGGAAGCGCTGATCGATCTTCCGGATCACCGCGGTAAGCTGCGGGCAGACGGAGTGCAAGAGGCTCAGATCCCACTTTTCCAGCGCCTCCTGCATCACCGTGTGATTCGTGTAGGCAAAGGTCTCGCGGGCAATGTCGAAGGCAGCGTCGAAGGAGACGCCGTCGGCGGTCAGCAGGCGGATCAGCTCGGGGATGGCCATCACCGGATGCGTGTCGTTCAGCTGCACCGCGTATTCCTTCGCGAAGCCGGCATAGTCCTGTCCATGGCGGCGCCTGTAGGCCCTGAGCATATCCTGCACGGAGGCGGAAACCAGCACATACTGCTGCCTGACGCGCAGCTGCTTTCCCTCGCGCCGCGTGTCATTGGGATAGAGGAACTTCGTGATGTCCTCAGCCTGATTCTTGCGGGCGGACGCAGCGG
>OCTW011570651.1_pt1 | contig 11358 bp, 9 predicted proteins | sample 1539671 | NCBI WGS metagenome assembly OCTW01 (sample SAMN02144230, study PRJEB22623) | gut metagenome | biome: sheep rumen | host: Ovis aries | place: New Zealand | reverse complement strand
CCACCTTATTTTAATTTTTTACTGATTTATCTAGGAAATTGAATAGAAATAATACAGGATATTATATAATCCAAATAGGATTACATAATCCAAAATACAATACATAACATTACATAATCCAAAAAGGATTATATAATCCAAAATACAATACATAATATTATATAATCCAAATAGGATTAAGTTTAGGTGATGAAGATGGCAATAGCATGGGGTACAGAAAATAATCTTGATGATAGTTTATTTTATAATAGAAAAGAAGATTTGGAATTTTTAACAAATATTTTAGATAGTTCTCAATACGGATCCACACCGACAATACTTTTAACAGGTATCAGAGGTGTTGGAAAAACTGCATTAATGAATAAACTTAAAAATGATTTTAAAGAGGAATATTTAGTAATTTATATGGATTTATCATATTCTGACAAGTATCAAAAAGATGAATTTACAAGAGAAGCATTTATGGAACTATTTTACAAAGAAATAATAAATGCATGTAATGAATTTGGATTAAAAACAATAGATAAACAAATAGAGAAATATGTTAAAACCCATGATATTAAACTAATTAAAGAAATTATTTCATATGAAAACATGCCTGTTCCTATTCCAGGATTAGAAGATAATTACTCCAAATTAGCCAGTTTTGTAATGGATTTGCCTCAAAAAATTTATGAAGAATATGAAGATAAAATGAAAGGGGTTTTCATATTTATAGATGAATTTCAGATTATTAAAGAATTAGATAACTATAATAACTTTTTATGGTTTATAAGAAGCATTGTTCAATCACAAAAAAATGTTGCTTATATGTTTACTGGAAGTATGAGCATTAAGAACTCTTTAATTGAAGATATTGCCGGAAAAAATGGAGCTTTTGGGGGTCGAATGCTATCAATTGACATATCACCATTTTCATATGAAACAACAAAAAACTATTTGAAAGAAAGAGCAGATTTTCTAAAATTCAGTGAAGACGGATACAAAAGATTTTATAAATGTACTAAAGGAGTTCCTTTTTACATTAATACTTTTGCAAGGTTAATATCTCCAGATAAACTATTAACTGAAGAAATCGTTAAAAAAGAATTTTATAATGCACTTCCATATTTAGCAATTCATTTAAAAAGTATGTGGGATAAATTAAATTACTCCGAACAAAAAATCATAGTTCAATTATTAAATAATCCACTTAAACGTGTGGAAATTGCTAAAAACTTAAATATCACATCAGGAACCCTTTCCAAACCTTTAATAAAATTACAGGAACTAGGATTAATTGAAATAAATGATGAGCAAAAATATCAAATTGTAGATTCAATATTAGGATTATGGTTAAAAAATGAATATGATACAAAAGGTGTTTATCCATATAGAATATCTTAACCCACTAAGAAAAATAGCTTAAGCTCCTCAACACCAACTCATTAATATCACCACCCAATAATACAAAAACTGGATTATGAACTTAAAAACGCCATTAAACAGTTTAATCCAAATTTAAAGTCATTAGTGAAAAATAAGAAAAAATAAGTTAAAAATTTTTTTTACGAAAAATCAAATTTGTTGGACACTAGAAGTAATAAAAAAGAAAAAAAGTTTACACTTATAAAATTCATAGTCTCTCCTTTTTTTAACTTTTGAGTGTTCGCCAAAAGTCAACTTTTTATTGAAAAAATCATCTTAATATTCCATTTGAGAAGTGTTAAGAATCTTTTAAAAATATTTTTATATTTTTGCAGACACCCACAAATTATTTAATAAGTATTTCCACTTATCCTAATATTATGCGTGAATCTCCTTCAACAACTTTGTATACCAAATAGTACCATATTATGTCCAAAACTATTATTTTAAAATACATCTACGAAGATAATTTATAATTGGAATATTAGATAGGATTATATTAACACTATGAAGCTTTTTGAGCATCCTAAAACTAAAAAAAAAGTAAAATACAGATTAAATCTGTTTAGAATAAATGGACATGTAATCTAAATCACCATAAGAACTTATACGTTCTATATGTTCTAAATATTCCATGTCTATATGTGAAATTTTAAAATCAACTTCTAAATTTTCTTTCATGTGTTTTACATCTTCAGATTTTACTATAGGTAATAATCCTAATTCAATACAATATTTAATGCATAATTGTGCAACTGTTACATCATATTCTTCTGCCATAATCTGTAAATTTGGATTATTAAGAATCTTACTATTAGCAAGAGGTGAATATGCTTCTACAAGTACTTCTTCATTACGACTATAATCTATTATGTCAAATGGAGTATTGCTTATATGTGCTAAAACCTGATTTATCATTGGTTTTATTTCACAATTATCCATTAAATTGTCTAAATCTATTTTTTGAAAATTGGATACTCCAATAGCACGTACTAAATCACTTTCATAAAATTCTTCTAATAGTTTCCATATTGCCATATTTTCTTTGAGATAATGATTTTCTCCCCTAAATTCATTCCATGGTTGAGGACTATGAATTAGAAGTAAATCAATATAATCCAAGTTTAAATTTTGAAAAGATTTATCAAGATTTTGTTTGGCATCCAGATATGATTTTGCACTTGGATCTATTTTTGTAGTAACAAATAATTCATTCCTGTCTATATCAGAAGAATTAATTGCATTGCCTACTCCAACTTCATTTTCGTATATATATGCTGTATCTATAAGTCTATAGCCTAAATCTATAGCATCTTTTAGAGTAGCTTGTGTTGTTAGATTATCCATCATTGCTGTTCCAAAACCAATTTTTGGAATTTTTACACCATTGGATAATCTGTAGTATTCATTTAACATGACTCATATCCATAAGTTTATAATTATCTTTTTAAAAATAGTTATTAAAATAATTAATCTATATTGGAAAAATAAAAAATAGAATTTATATCCCTATCTGTTTTAAGGTATGTCTATCGTAACACGTTACCCTTAAACATAGGATATAATAATTCATAGGCATCTACTAAAGCAAGTGCTGATGGATTAGTGCTGGATGATATTATTTCTGATTCATGTTCGTTGAAATATTGTTTAATTACCTTATTTACCATGTTGTTTTGTCCTAAAGCTGTTGCATAAATGATGGCTAAAGACAAGTTATCCATAGATTCTGGTGGATATTTGGTTACTAAACTGTAATCTGTGATATAATATTCATATGATTTCCATTTTTCATTGAAATATTTGCCTTTTTTTGTCCATTGTCCTTGTATAGTTTTATTTAATATCAACATGATTATTGATTCTGGTATAAGTGCGATTATTGCCCTGAATATCCAGTCTTCAATAGGCACGTATGGTTTAAGTACAAATATCATGAGAGTAGCTGATATTAATATGAAAGATACTGTAATTAATCCATAAATCAAGGAATAATAGGATCCTTTATGATGATAATACTGGTTAATTTTAGTGTAATATGTATCTTCTACGGTTTTTTTCCAATTTTTATAGAATTTATTGATATTTATTTCATTAAGTAAGATAACATGATTTTCGTCCATTAATTTAGATAAGTATTCTAGAATCATTTGTTCATTCTTTTGTAGATTGGACCAGTCTGTTTCAGTTATTTTTATTGATACATTAGCGTTACTTGTTTTATAAATTTCAATATATCCATTATAATATAAATTAAGGATTATAGCATTTAATCCATCAGTATCTATTTCTCCAATTTCACCGTTTACTAATGCATTAACCAGCAATAAATCATCATCTACTGGAATTTCAGTTTCATATTTTGAATCATAAGATATGGACGGTTCTTTAATCCATTTATAATAAATTACTGCTGGACTAGCTATCAATATTACACTTATTGCTAATAAAATGTATGAAATAATCGTGTTTAGCACTATTGAATCCTGATATTCTGCCTGACTTTTTTCTATAAGTAATTTTGCATCCTGATTAATTACTTCCATATTTTCAGTACTGTTAAAATATTCTTTTGGTATGAGTATTCTTTGTTCAACAGTTTCTCCATCATTTATTATCTTATAATTTGTTTTATATGTTTCAAATGAGGATAATGATGAATTAACTACTTTATATGATGGATTATTCCATAATTCAACTCCTGTATAATTACCTGGAATGGTTAGATATGTTTGAAGCTTAAATACACCTTTTTCCCATTCAGAACCCCAAGGCATGTATTTATATTCTGCAACATCATTATACATTTTAACTCCGTTATTAAGGTTATAATTGTATATTATTCTTGCATTATCTCCGGATGCATACTGTGTTCTGGCTTCATCTGTATATAATAATACTTTTATTTTAACACCGTTTGTTTTATTTTCTACTTCTATCTTATTATAGAATCCTGGTGTTTCAACAGAAATATTAGATATGCTTTGATTACCTGAAATAGGTATGAATCTGCTGAGACTATTTATATTATCCTGGAATGTATAATTTACATCTTCCTTGATGTGTACTGTCCCATCTTTAGTGATATTATGTTGCTTAACTACTACATAAATTGAATAATCTGAATTTTCATTATTATCTGCGTATGTTGCAGGTATTAATAGAAACATGACAACTATTACCAGTATACTGAGTTTCCGGATATTATGATTCATTAAGCATTACACCATTTTAAAAATAAATTTATAATAAGTAGTTTATTATTAATTTGTAATTAAATTATTTATTAGGAAAAATAGAATTTTATAAAAAAAAATAAAGAAAAATACCTCATTAGAATTGTACATGAGGTGTTGCTTTTTCTTCTGTTTGAGCTTCAAAGAACTGTGAAGGCTCAAAGTGGAATATTTTTGCAATTATGTTACTTGGGAATTGTTCACATAAGTTATTGTATTTTAATACTGTGTCATTATAGAATTGACGAGCATATGCAATTTTATCTTCGGTTTCTGATAATTCTTCCTGTAAATCCAGGAAGTTTTGGTTAGCTTTTAAATCAGGATATGCTTCAGCAACTGCAAATAATGATCTAAGTGCGCCTGTTAACATATTGTCTGCTTCGGCTACTTCTTCAACTGTTGTTGCATTTTGAATATTTGATCTTGCCTCAACTACTTGAGATAATGTTTCCTTTTCGTGTGCAGCATAACCTTTAACTGTTTCAACAATATTTGGTATTAAATCATTTCGTCTTTTTAGCTGAACATCTATTTGACTCCATGAATTTTTTACTCTGTTACGTCCATTGACTAAATCATTGTAATATTTTACTAATAATATCAATATTATAACTATTACAGCAATTATAATAATTTCTAAAATCATGTTGTTAACCTCCTTTTTTTGATTAAATTATGAACCAATTTAATATTAAGAAATTATATGTTAGGGATAATATAAAAAGTTTATTAAATACTGGATGTTATATTATAATATTAGTAGAGGAGTTCTTATGAGCACATATAAAGATTTACAATTATTATCAGATGCTGCATATTATGACAGATGTAATTATGTCAATTATAATGTGGATAATGTTTTGAAAGAAACTGATAAGATTAAGGATTGCATTTATAATGCGAAGGCTGGTAACCGTGATGTACCCTTATTTAAAGTACTCCTCACTAATCAATGTAATAACGACTGTGCTTACTGTGTTAATTGTATTGAACATAAATATCAAAGAGCCCGCTTAAGTCCTGAATCATTAGCTCGTATCTTCATGGATTATTATGAAAGAGGACAAGTGGAAGGACTATTTCTAAGTTCAGGTATAATTAAAGATGCTGATTTAACAATGGAAGAAATGAATGAAGCTGTTCACATATTACGTAACAAATATTCTTATAAAGGATATGTTCATTTAAAGGTTATTCCCGGAGCAAGTAAAGATCATATTAAACATGCCATGCAACTTGCAGACCGTGTAAGTATAAATTTAGAAGCTGCCAGCAAAGATGGTTTGAGTGATTTGTCAAGTACTAAAAATTATAATAAAGATATTTTAAAAAGACTTGACTGGATAAGTAATTTACACAGACGAGACCATTCACTAGCAAGCAGTGGTCATACTACCCAAATAATTGTAGGAGCAAATGAGGAAACAGATGAAGATATCATAAATCAATTATTTTATTTAACTAAGAAATATGATTTACTATATAATTACTTCAGTAGCTTCAAACCTCTTGAAGGAACACCTCTTGAAAATCATACTGAAAATGATTCAAGAAGAACTGCAAGATTATACCAAACAGAATACTTATTTAATCAATACAATTTCACAAAAGACGATATTGTACTTGATGATAACGGTTTCCTAGATATTAATAATGACCCTAAATATGTAAGAGCATTAGAACATATGGATGAATATCCTATTGAAGTAAACAATGCCCCATATAAAGAATTAATTAAAGTACCCGGTATAGGATTATTATCTGCACGTCGCATAGTACATTTACAAAAACAGGGACATAAAATAACATCACTTAAACAGTTACAATCTCTTGGAGCCAATATCAAAAAATGCAAAACATTTGTTAAAGTAAACAAATCTTATCAAAGTACTTTAATTTAATATAATATCACATGTATTGAAATAGGACGTGATTAAATGACAACAGAAGACATAAAATTAATATCAAAAATGTACGATGGAGCAGGACATCGATACATGTATGGATTTAACAGAGAAATATCAGAAGAAGAATTTGAAAAAGTAAAACCATACATGAAAGACTACAGAAGAAAAGATTTTGAAAACGGAACAGTAAAAGTAACCGGAAGACCAGATGGATGGATGTGTACAAGAGAAGATGCCCCAAAAATAGAAGAAACATTAGGCATTACAGATACATTAGAAAAACGAGAAAAAGAAATAGAAGAATTATTCTCCAATCCAAAAACAAAACAAGAAACCAAAGATAAAGCTATGAATGAATTAGAAATAGCATTTACAAAAGGTTCAAGACCAGAACAAAATTTAAGCAGATTACTCCTACATTCATCCAGAGTCTTTGACCCTGCAGACAGTTTTTATGAAGGTAAAAACGAAGGTACCGGAACATTATTCATATACACCCCACACGCAATATGGTACATCATGAACAATGGTACAGATGGAAGCAATTCAACATTAAACAACGTTAAAATTCCAAACGGTGGAGCAATAGGCTTAAGATTAATATATGATGATGGATTAGATAGACTTATAAGAATTGTAACAGAAGAAAATGAGTACAAAGGTGATGTTACAGACCTATAAGAAAAAAATAATACATTAGTTACAATTGTAACTAATTATTCGACCCTTCTTAAAAAAAAGACTACATATCATCAAAAAGTTCCCATATTTCAGGATATTTTTCAGCAATGGCTTCTTCAAGTATTAATGATGCTTCATTACTAATACTGAATTCAGGAGTAGTTTTCTTTAAATATCTTAAACATGCGGATGCTTTAAGAGACCATAAACTTATTCTAGGATTATTTAAGACTTCTTCTTTAATTTCTTGTATTTTATCATTATTTAAAGTAAGATTATTAGATTTAGGTGCGCTTTTTTTACTAATATCCTGCTTTTTTGATTGTGATTTAGTTTTTTTAGGTTTAGGTTTCTCTTTATCTGGTATTAATGCTGATAATCCTTTACCTAATCCTTGTCCAGGCATTAGTCTTCACCATCCATTTTTAGTATCTCCTTTGCTAATCTAATGTAAGCTTTTGTACCAGCACATTCAGGATCATATGTAATACATGGAGTTCCATAACTAGGTGCTTCAGCTAATTTAACATTTCTTGGAATTTTAGTGTTAAAAATGTATTCTGAATCTTTAAAGAACTCTTTAACATTATCATAAACATCTTTTGCAAGTTTAGTTCTACCATCATATAATGTTATAAGTATACCTTTTATTGGACAATCACTTTTTAATCTTGATTCCACTAGTTTTATTGTTTCAAGTAAATCTAACATACCTTCAAGAGCATAAAATTCTGCTTGAATTGGAATTATAACACTTGTAGTTGCTACTAATGCGTTAAGTGTGAGTATTCCAAGAGATGGTGGTGCATCAATGAAAATATAGTCTAAATTTATTTCCTGACTTTGTAATTTTTCATTTAAAATATAAGGATAGCCTATTTCTTTACTTAATTCTATTTCTGCCCCACTAAGTGAAATATTACTTGGAATAGCATATAAATTTGGTGTTTTTGTTTCATATATTGATTCAATTAGGGTACTTTCACCTGAAAGAAGTGAATATACTGTTGTTTCAATGTCACCCTTCTTGATTCCTAAGCTTGTGGTAGCATTTCCTTGAGGATCCATATCTATTATCAACACATTTTTTCCTAGAGTAGCTAATGCTGCTCCTAAATTTACTGCTGTTGTGGTTTTTCCACAACCTCCTTTTTGATTTAATATCGTTATTATTTCTGTCATTAAATATCTCCATTATGTGATTAAAATAGTCACTATTTAATTGTTTATAATTAGTAGTATTTATAAGTTATAAATAAAAAGTTATAAGTTATAACAAAAATGAAAAGTAATAACACATAATATATAAAGTCAAAAAATAGAATTTCAAAAGATACATCCATCTAATATACAAATAACTATATTCTTATTTAGAATTCATGTATTTTTTAGTGTAGGGACAGGCATAGATACACTTTCCACATACTGTATCTGGCTTTCCAAGATTTACTTCAGAAACTTTTAAAGCGTACTTTTCACACTTCTTATCATTATAGAATTCATTTCTGTATATTTTAGTATTCCACTGTTTACCACTTATTGCATGCCCTTTACATGCCTCTTTACAGACCATGCAAGGTCCACATTCTGATTTAGTAATTGGATTTCCATAATCCAGTGGTGCATCAGTTAGTACAGAAGATAATCGTAGAGCCGGACCATAATTTTTAGTTATTAACAATGCTGACTTGCCTATCCAACCCAATCCTGCTTTTGTAGCAAATGTTTTATGAGGTAGGGGAAAAGAATTAAATTCTCCAAAATCATGCCCTAATCTTTGTTTTGTTTGAGCATAAGCTCTATAACCATGATTTATTAAAAATTTTTCACATAATAATCCTAATTCATCTAATTTGGAGTTCATTTCTACTAATTTAAGAACATATTCCATTGTTGGTGCATTACTCATTCTTTTGAGAATTTCTACAGGATATGTAATGTAAAAAACTACACCTGAATTTAATCCATCAATAATTGTGACATCACTAATGTCTGCAAAACCAACTTCACAAGCACCATGATTAATTAAATACTCTCTTAAATTTTGTGATAAATTCATAAAATAATATTTGTTATTACTTTTATATTAATTAATATGAAGTATTTTGAGAAAAACCGTTCTTAGAAATAACTTAAATAACTACTTATTTTCTTGATAAAACCTTTTAAATGTTGATTATAATAAAAATATGAGAAAATTATAAAGATTTAGCTATAGAAACAATTACTGCTTATTACAATAATAAAACAAGTTAAAAAAAAGTTTAAAAGAAGGGAAGAATAATAATTATTATTCTAGAATTTTACACGTTTAGATAATTGGTGTGGTAAAGGTATTTGTCTAAATGGTTTTCCTTTAGTCAATTCATGGATTTCATCAGCTAATGCATCAATACTAAGTTCTTCTTTTGTATCATCTGCACGCCTATTTACTGTTATGGTTTTATTTTCAAGTTCTTTATCTCCAACAACTATTGTGTATGGAACCCATTCTTTACCTGCATTTCTGATTTTTTTACCTAATCTTTCAGATGTATCATCAACATCTACACGAATATTTAAAGCTCTTAATTGTTCGTATATTTCTTCTGCATATTCTAAATGATTATCTGTTACAGGTACAACTCTTACTTGTGTTGGTATTAACCATAATGGTAATGATGGTTTTGAACCTTTATCTGTAGATGTTTTTTCTAGTAAACTGCAGATTACTCTTTCAATACTTCCGGTTGGACTACAGTGCAAGATTGTTGGGTATTGTTGTTGTTCATTTTCATCAAGATAGGTTATTCCAAATCTTTTTGCACTTTCAATATCCATTTGTACTGTTGGATTTTCAATTGGTCTTCCTAAGTCATCTATTGCTGCAAAGTCAACTTTTGCATTCCAGTAGTGTTTTCTTTTAGGTAATACTTCGAGAAGTACTGGTTTTCCTATGTGTTCTCTTGATATTTCTTTTATCCAATCTTCATTTTCATCGAAGAAGTCTTGTGTTACACGGAATGCTACTTCGTAGTGTACTTCTAAGTCTTTTTCTGTTAATGCACACATGTCTACTTGTTCGGCAAATCTTTGTTTTGCATGTTCATTATCTAAACAAGCACTGTGGAAATCTGGCATTGTGAATGCTCTTAATCTTTTAAGACCTACTACTTCTCCTTGTTTTTCGAATCTGAAACTATACATGGATAATTCATATATACCTACAGGCATGTTTCTCCATGTGAGGAAGGAATCTGCTAATATTCTGAATGCTCCAAAGCAACAGGCAAATCTTAACATTAATTCTCTGTGTTTTGTTTTTAATCTGTATTGTCTTTCTCCAAATTTTGCAGCGTGTTCATTAATTGCTTTATCTGCTAAATCATACATTACAGGAGTTTCTACAGGCATTGCTCCTCTTTCGGTTACTAAATCATATACATAATCAGCTAATAAATCTTTGAGAAGTTTTCCTTTTGGATACCATCTGATATGTCCTACATCTGCTGCTCTTTCATTACTTGCTAATTCTTTTTCTTTCATTAATTTTACATGAGGTGGTTGTTTACCTGTATCATGGGTTATACCTTGTTCATGGTCAACTAATTGACGTAATGTTTTGTTTTGATAATTGTATTCATCAATATCGAATATTTCATCATTATCAAGTATAAAGAATTTTGATGGTTCTGATTCTTCTTTGGCTTCTTCTTCATCTTCTTCAGGTTCAGTTGTGATTGTTCTTGATAGTTCTGATAAAGGATGTCCTTTACATGATAATTCAAATGATTTATACCATCCAAAAGGTACTCTTAATACTGATTCGTTATTATCTTCAAGACCTTTTTCTATTCCTTTTAAGATTTCCTGTGATACATCTGGACCTGCAAGTGAAGAACTTAAGTGTGCATATGGATATATTACAATATTGTCTGCATTAACCTTATTTTGTACACTAAGAATTTCTTTAACTGCTTTTTTAATAATTAGTTGTGGGTCTTCTTCATCTTCTTTTTCTATTGCTGCAAAAGTAATTAATGCATTTTCTACTCCTCCAGCTCTTTTTTCATCTTCTATGTCTTCTGCTAGTTTGGTTTTACTTCTAGTTTTATAACGTAAATAATCTGAGTGTAACATCAATG
>OCTW011467369.1_pt1 | contig 11359 bp, 10 predicted proteins | sample 1539671 | NCBI WGS metagenome assembly OCTW01 (sample SAMN02144230, study PRJEB22623) | gut metagenome | biome: sheep rumen | host: Ovis aries | place: New Zealand | reverse complement strand
AATGCAGGAGGGTGCATATGGAAGATAATAAAGAAAGTGAAGAGCTTGATATAACATCTGATGAAAAATTGATGGAAATACTGCTTAATACAAGAGAACAGGGACAGATGGTTGAGGCTTTGATAAAAAATCAGATTGAAGTAAAAGATGAAATGATTAGTAAGCTTCATAAAGAACTAGAATATTATAAGCAAGATTCAGCAGACCGATATGTTACAGAAGTGATGAAAAAAATAATTAAGATAAGAAATGATATGAATAAGTTGATTAGGTCAAAAGGTTATGAGAGCTTGTCAGTAGATGATTTAAAGAGAGAATATGTTTATATATTTGAGGATATAACCGATGTACTTCAGCAACAAAATATAGATTCTTATCGGACTAAACCAGGAGAGCTTTTTGACGCGGTAATTCATAAAGCAAAGATAGAAGAAACTCAAGATGAAAGCAAAGACAAAAGAATCGCAAGAAGTATAGAGGAAGGATATAGAAAAGGTGAGAAAGTGCTATTACCTGAAAGGGTAATAGTCTTTAAATATGTAAAAAATAAATAATTGATATGAAGGAGAAAAACAATGGGACACAAACATGTATTTGGAATTGATTTAGGAACAACTTACTCATGCATTAGCTATATTGATGAATACGGAAAGCCAGTAGTATTGAAAAATAGTGATGGAGAGCACACAACCCCGTCTGTAGTTTACATGGAATCTAAAGAAAATATTATTGTAGGTAATGAGGCGAAGAGATCTATAGAAGTTGAGTCTGAAAAGACAATACAGTTTATAAAAAGAAAAATGGGAAAAGAAAAGGATACCGTTGAAATAGGTGGAACTATATACCATGCACCTGAAATATCAGCTATGATACTTAAGAAAGTAGTAAATGATGCCAATGATGATCTTAAGCAGCAAGGGATAATTAAAGATGGGGAGGAAATAAAAGATGTAGTTATAACCTGCCCGGCATATTTTGGACTGAAGGAAAGAGATGCAACTAAAACAGCAGGAGAACTTGCAGGACTTAACGTACTTAGTATTATTAATGAGCCTACGGCTGCAGCAATAAGCTATGGTATTTCAGGCGCAGATAAGGAAGAGACGGTTCTTGTATATGATCTTGGTGGAGGAACTTTCGATATAACAATAATGAACATAAAGGGGGCATCGGTTACTGTAGTTTGTACAGGCGGTGATGACCAACTTGGCGGTAAGGACTGGGATGAAAAGTTCATTGAATATATAAACGGAAAATATTCAGAAGAATTTGGAGAAGATCTTTCTGAAGATCCAGAGATAATGGCTACACTATATCTAGATGCAGAAGTGTGGAAGAAATCTCTTACTACTAGAGAAAAGGTAAATGTAACTGTTAACGGACCAGCCGGAAGAATGCGTATGGAAGTAACTCGTGATGAATACGAGAATATAACAAGAGAACTATTAATTCGAACCAAGAACTTGTTAGACGATGTGTTAACGGTAGCGGAGAAGAAGGGGTATTCAATAAATAAAATTGATAAGATATTATTAGTAGGTGGATCGTCAAGGATGCCTCAGGTTTCAGCAATGCTTCAAAAGGAATATAATTTAACTCCAGTTTTAGCTGATCCGGATGAGGCAGTAGCTAAAGGAGCGGCAATATTTGCAATTAATGAAAAAGCATTTAATGATTTTGTAATGAACGAAGCTAATAAGACGGGCAAAACTGTTGAGCAGTTAAAGGATGAAAACGTATTCACCGGAGAAATGGATAGAAAATTTTCTGTTTCAGAGGCAAGCTCTATTGGTGGTATTAAAATGAACATTACCAATGTTTTATCAAGAACCTACGGCATTGAGGCGTATGATGTATATAATAAAAAATGTTATATTTCGAATATGCTTATGATAAATGATGAACTCCCAGCAAAAGTAACAGAAGAGTATGCTACAATAAAAAATGAACAAAAGGGAATAGTTATTAAAATCTATGAAAGCAGATCAACAGCTGAAAGAATAGATATAGAAGATAAAAGACCAATATTACAATCTGAGATGCATTTCATAGATAAAGTACCAGAGGGAACAAAAGTTGAAGTTACCATGAGTTTGGATAATTCAGGAATTTTACATTTAATTGCCATAGAACAGCTCTATATGTCTAAGCTTGATGCCACATTTGACCTTGCTAATTCGTTAGGGGAATCAGAAAAACTAGCAGCTGTACAGAGAATGAATGAAGCAAAAATAGAATAAAGGAGAAAAAAGTGTCTGCATTAAAAAGTATTATATGTTCAATTCTAGGTATAATTGTTTTTATTCCAATGAATATAATAGTTTTGCTACATGCAATCTTGGAAGGTATAATAGAAGTTATAGATAATACCAACAAAATAGTCAAATATTTATGCAGAATTTTTGCTGTATTAGTGTCTTTGTATCTGATTTTAGATTTCTCTAATACATCTAAATCTGTTAAAGGTATAATGATAGGTAATACAATTGCTTCTATGACGGATATTCAGGAAAATATAATAATATGCGTAGTTGGAATATTTCTTGCTTGGGGAGTTTTGGTTATAATTTTCCGAAAAATAATAGAAATAATTTCAATTGTTTTGGATATAATAGAAGAAAAAATATATGAAGTATTTCAGAAATTACACGAAACGGCTTTGATTAGCTGTACACAAAATAAATGGTTCATAAATTGTTACTATAAAGGTTAATAAAAAGAAAAAATGGAATAGAAGTGTCACGGCGAGGAATACAATATGTCTAATATCCAAAAATTAATTTTTACTAAATACCATTTAGATATAGATAAAGAAGAAAACATCTTTAAATTATATCGTATTGATAATCCGAACATTACAGATGAGGAACTTGAAATAAAAATAGAAGAGACGCGAAGAAGATGGAATAAAAGTATAAATGGAGCGAATGAGAAAACTGCTGCAAGAGATAGTACTAGATTAGATAAAGCCGATAAGTATGAAAAGATTTTAAGAGATAAAAAATTACGAAATGAGCTTTATAATTATTATAATCTGAATAAAGAGAAAAAAGGAAATTCGCCTGGAGAGCTAGATTTAGCTAAAAAATTCTTTGGAGTGATTAATAAATCTAAAAATATTTTGAAGAAAGATGTTGATTTTTACTTTGATTATTTTCCAAAAGAAAAACTTAACAAAAAGGTAATTGTAGAGTATTTAAAAAAAGAGTTTAATGTCAAAGGATTGGGAAAAGTAGAAGAGGAGGATGAAGAAGGTAAAGAACAAAAAAAATCAAGTAAAGATAGTGAAAATGGCGAGAATATTGTTGTAAATTTGTTTCAAAAAGAAACAATTATGTTACTGAGAAAGTGTATCAATCATTTTGATGATGCAAATAAAAGTGAAACTGTTGTATCTAAATTTCCTTCAATGAAGGAGGGAATAGATTCATTTCTTGAATTAGATGAATATGATGCTTATGATGCTTTTAAGAGTAAGATTCAAGAAGAAGGTAAAGAAATATACTCAGTTAGACAAGAAAACGGCAGTGATTTTATTTCATTGGTTGATATGTTTAATAATTTGAATGAGTTGCTTGAAAAAAAGGATGTAAAAGATAATTTTGCAGAATTTGTTCTTCAATTAAAGTACCCAGAATTAACACCTTATATGTTTTTGATTACAAAGGTGACTAAAGAAGTCTTAAATAGTCTAATGCTTATCGCAAAGGAACATGAATATTTTTATGATTTAAATGAGTTTATTACATCTTATTATGAAATAAGCAGTGATAATTTTGGATTGACAAATGTTGGAATAGATTCTATTATAAATAAAGCAAATAAAAAGAATAATAATTCTAAAGAATCTTCTAGAAAGAAACTGAAAAAACAAAAGTATAAAGATAAGGTTAAGTTATACCCGAATCTTAAAGTATTGTTTGTATTTGCTTATTGGCCGGTTTTGTTATTTAGAAATATTTTTAAAGTGTTTAAATTCTTTGTGAAATATTTAACTAAAATGAGCAATGTAATATTTATTTTAGTTTTTTATTTAACTAATTTTGTTATAATGAAAAAAGAAAATTTGATCTATTCACTTAGTTATGTACTCAATAAGGAAAAATGGTATTCTTTTATTAATCAGAAAATGAATAATTTTTTTGGAAATAAGACATATTATTCATGGACCAATGGTGGTCTAGAATCATTTGTTTTATCAATCGCTGTAATATTATGTATGCTTGGAATAATAATTATTCCGGCATATTTGTGTGCAAGATTTGTATTCAGCGCAAGTATAAATATCCATGAAGCTATAGATTGGAATGGCTTTGATAGAGGTTTTGATGTAATTATTGGCAGTGTTAAAAGTTCGATTATTTGGGGATATGAAAAAGATAAAAAAGCAATGGAGAAATTTCTTATAAAAAAAGCAATCTTGAATATAGTATTTGTGCTTATGGTCATATTTTCTATAAAAATAGTTCCTGTTTTATTCAGGACTTTTAGTGAAAAAACAGGCTATTTTAGGTAACAGTAATAAAATAAGCAAAGGGAGTTGTAAAACGTGAAAAGAGATAAGAAAATATCAAGGGTAAATGATGAAAAGAAGACAGTAAAAATAACAGCAAAAAAAAAGTCAAAGGGGATTGACGATATCAAGGAAGTAGAAATTGATTTTTTGGATGAACAGAAAACTCAATATATACAAGAAGAAATATCGCGATGTGAAAATATAAATGAACTCAAGGAAGAAATACTTCCGCTTCTTAGTACACAGCAAACTCAAGTTTCAAGAAAAATCAGCGGAATGCTAGATAAACTAGGATGTAGCCAAGAAGCATTTGGAGAAATATGTGGTGTGAGTCGTCCTACAGTATCTAAATGGTGTAATGGATCAATTCCTAAGAACAGAGAACAATTTTTGAAAATTGGTATGGCAGCAGGATATAATATCGAAGAAATGAATATATGGCTTCAAAGATATGGAAGATATCCAGGATTGTATTCAAAGACATTAGAAGATTGTGTTTGTATGTATGTTTTGTCTCAAGAGAATATTACTAATAAGATTGAAAAGTATAACAGTATCTTAAATAGTATAAAATTAAATATAATTCACGATAAGGAGGAAGAGGCAGAAAATATAAGCACATCTAAATTTGATATTAAGCTGTCGAAGGTAAAAAGCGAGGAAGAACTAGAAAATTTCATAGAAAGAAATATTGCACTATTTTCAATAGCATTCAATAAGTTTTATTCTTATGCGTTAGCAAACATTATGGCAAATTCAGCTGGCAGTGTCAATGAATTGTCTTACGGTCAGGGATGGTCATCGTCATTAATAAAAGTTGTATCAGCTATAAGGCAGAAAAAGTGGTATCCTACGAGAAATAAAATAATATCACTTGGACTTCATTTAACAATGGATCATGAACAGATTGATGAAATGTTAAGCTTAGCTCATATGGAACCACTTTGTGCAAAAAATTTATTTGAAAGCGCAATAATATTTATTCTAGAGGATGCTAGTTTGCATAATTTAATGGATAAAAATGGAGAAAATTATGACCCAGACGACTTATGTAGATATGCAAAAAAAGTTTTAGGGAAATTAAATAATAATGAAATTGATTTATTTATTTCAGAAATATCGGAGATCAGCGATGAAAAATAGAGTAGAAAACAAATTAATAGTAATTGAAAAAGGAAAAATATTTACATATAATTTAGATGATAAGCTATCTTGGACAGTGGGGAGAGTAACTACTGAAAATAATCCAGATATTAAGCTTAGTCTTTCTACTGTGAGCAGAAAGCATGGAGAGTTAACCAATATAGATGGGAATTGGTTCTATATGGATTTTAACGGAAAGAATGGTACAGTATATAATAATAAACAGATAAAGCCAGGAATATATGGGAAAATAAAACCGGTGATTCTCAAAAATGGTGATACATTGATTTTTGGTGGAGGCAGTGAAGCTGTAATAAATAGCAAGACAGTCTGGGCTAAGTTTATAACATCATCTATTGAAGGCGCATGGAGAGTTAATGATACTGCAGGTTATTCACACATTACTTTTAATGATGGGAATGAAAAAATCAGAATGGATTCTCCTAAAAAAGGTACTGTATTAGAAAAAGAAAATGGAATTGCTATTTATATGGGCGATTTCACTTATTTGCTGGGAAATATTGAAGTATCAGGAGAATAAGTACAGCCATGATAGAATGGGAAAAAAGTGAAATTGAAAATTTGTTGATTCATTTGAATGAAAGAGGAATATTAGCACCTGATTTTAAATTTTATTATGAAAAGGGCGTCCCTAAAATGCTCGGATACGGAGGGTTTTCTGTTGTATACGAGGTGGTAGGCAGAAATAATGAAGAAAATCGTTATGCTTTGAAAATTTTAGGATTCAATAAGCATAAGCAAAAATCTGAAGATTTCTGGAATACTGTTGAAATAGTCAATAAGTTATCTAAAATAAGAACTAATATAGTCGAAATACTATTTGCAAGAGAAATATTATTGAAGCAAAAAGAAGAAGGAGAGGAACTTGAAGTTCTATCAATACGAGATGAAATTAATGATAATAATGATACTGAGACAGAAGGAATAATAAGTTTACAATACGTAATAATGGAAAAACTAGAGCCTATTATTAACCATGGTAAGTATAATAATAAATCACTAAATGACGAAAAACTTAAAGATGAAAATAATATAATAGAGTTTGCGATTCAAATAGGGAACGCCTTGAAAAGAGCGCATGAATTTGGGGTTTTCCATAGAGATGTTAAGCTTGAAAATGTGTTTTGGAGTAAAAAAGAAGAAAAATACTTATTAGGCGATTTTGGTGTTGCTAAATGCATAGAATCGGGTGAAGCAGAAACAGTGATTTATACTGATGGATACGGAGCACCCGAGATAAGGAATAATCTTACGGATAAGTATTCAAATGCAGCAGATATCTATTCGTTTGGAATAATGCTTTATTTATTGTTAAATAATTTGAAATTTCCTTGTTCAGATTCTTATCATCCTGTGGTAAATCTTCAATATGATCCGAATAGTACATTTCCGGCGCCAATTAATGCCTCTCCTAAAATCACTAGAATTGTGAGAAAAATGACTGAGTATTACCTTGAGGATAGATACCAGAGCATGGATGACGTAATAGAGGCTTTTGAAAAAATTAATGAAGATGATGAAAGTGGTTTGACCTACCAACAATCAGAAGAGTATAAAACTGTTACAGAAACCTATAGAGAACCCTATAAAGAAATCATTGACAAACCTAAAAAAAACTATTTTGATTTTATGCGAATTGATAGAGCATTGAAAACATCAAATAGCATAATAACGGAGCATGAAGAAAAAAACAATGAATTATCAGATGAGGATAGTATATTAGAAAGTGAATATGATTATAGCGAAGAAGAGTCATCATTGGATTATGAATCTTCATCAGAAGATGAAGAAAAAAATGAAGTACAGAAACAATATATAAAATTAAGTATATTCTTCTTGATATTTTTAACAATTAATTGGGTATTATGTTTGAAAAGTATGAGATTAGAAAAAATAGAGATAATAAGCAGTACATACTTGTGGATATTACCTGTATTATTATTGGCAGAGTTTTTCTTTCAATTAATTGATACCTTTGATTATATATTCGGCGTGATTGTTCTATTTATAACAGTGAAATCCATAATTACAGTCGGTTTGACATTTGTTCATGTAATAGTAATTGTTTGTTTGACACTGGGAACACCGGTAATAACAGCATCTGGGGCATTTGCAATTATACTATGGATGCAAATTGAAAAAAATGGAATGTTAGAAATGCTTGATATTATTTCAAGGCTTGATATAGGATGGATATTTTTGGGTATCTTATGTGTTGGGATGAGATGGAGTAGAAACTTCAAAATGATCGCAGATAGAATTCTTATAGGTAAAAAAAGGAAAAGGATTATAAAACATATTTCAACAACCATTGGTATGGTGGCTGTAGGGGCAATTCTTGCATTATTGCAAAAGACAAATGTAATTGATTTTCCTGATGTTATAAAGCGTATGCATGTTTTTTTGAGTGGAGTGATTTTTACGAGTTTAGAATTATTAGTTGAATTTAAAGTTATAGAAGAAATGAAAAATCATAATTAGGTGATTATTATGGAGAGAAATTGTTATGTGGGATAAATCAGATATTTTAAAAATTCTGCAGCAATTAGAAAAGCGCAATCTTCCGTTCAGTAAGTTTACGATTTTTGATTATGGTGGAAATATACATTTAATTGGTAAAGGTGCATTTTCGAGAGTATATGCGGCGACTGATAGAGAAAGAAAGAAAAAAAAATATGCAATAAAAGTATCAGGGTTTGAGGGTAATGTAGTAAATGAAAAAGAGTATAGAAAGAATGCCGATAAAATAAAGAAAAAAGATAATGATTCGGTATTGAAAGTATATGAGTATGTTCAGTTGAGAGTGTGGTTAACATCAGATAATGATGTAAAAAAAGTTGAGGTAATAGATAATAAAGATGGTGGTGATGCATCTGGTGATTTTTTAAATTTATATTTTCTTGCAATGGAATATGCAAAGCCTGTAATTAAGAAACAGAAAAATGGGGAAATAGAGTTATATCCTAAAAAACTTCAGAAATTTGATATTAAAGAGATTCTGAAATTGACAGAAGAAGTAGGAATTGCTTTACAAGATTTACATAGTGATGAATTAATACATAGAGATGTAAAACTTGAAAATATTTTTTATTCAGAAACAAATAAATGTTATAAAATAGGAGATTTTGGTAGCTCTAAAATAACAAGTAGTGGATTTGCGGAGACTACAGTATATACAAATGGGTATGGAGCACCAGAGGTTAAATACTGTACGGACGGAAGATACGATAAAACTGCCGACATATATTCACTAGGAATTGTTTTATATCTGCTATTGAATGAAATGAAATATCCGTATTCAGATAGTTATCATGCGAATATAAAAAAGCAGTATGCAAAAGGGAATGTATTTCCTAAGCCTAAAAACGGATCAGAAGAGTTGCAAGAAATTGTTCTTAAGATGTGTAGTTTTTACCCGGAAAATCGATACCAATCATTAGAAGAAGTAATACTAAGATTTGAAAAAATAAGGAAAAGAGAATATATAGCATATAGTTTAGAAAATAATAAAAATAGCCTTTTATTAGGATGTGTTTTCTTGATTATGGGAGCTGTAGTCTGGAATCTATCATTTTGTCCAAATGTAAAAATTAAAAATGGTATATTGGTGGATATAATTTTGTTGTATTATATTTACAATAGTATTAGGTGTTATATTGTGGGGGTGAATGAATATCGATTTCTGCTAAATATATTTTTAGGGATAGTTATGCTCATAGTAAAAGGTATAACAATTATAAAAGTTTTACTAGTATTCGTTTTGGCAACTTTTGATTATTTCGGTGGTATTTTAGCTGCGATGCTATTAGTACTTGAATATGTTCCGAAGATTATAAAACAATATTCGGAGGGAAGATATTATTTTGGTGGATATAAATGGCTCGCAATACTTTTGGTTATGATAGCTATAATGTTATTTACAAAATATTTATGGTTTAAGAATCCGACAAGTTTAAAAATGATACATAGACTCGACGACATATTTATATTTTATTACGTAGCTGTTTTGCTTTTGGGAATTTCTGTTAATTATAACTATAAAAATTATTTTATGAATCCACGAAATTCACTATTAAAGGTAACTCCATTTATTCATTTTTGGAAATACCAAGTGACTAGTTTATTATATTCGTGGAGATTGGATAAAGTAGGGGGTATGGGGTTGTTATTTATGCTTGTAAGGAAGATGAGGATATATTATCTGTTGACTATAGATAAACGTAATAAGCAAAAATAAAAAGTAATTTGAAGTATATAGTCAGTCCGGAAGACTATTTATGCTAATAAATAATAAGAATAATGGAGGAAAAATGGAAGACTATAATCTTATGAGTGCAATTGAGGAATCTATGCCTGTAATTGCAAAAATGAAAGAAGTTTGCGAGGAAACAGAAAAACTAGAGAAAATAAAGGCTAAGAGTGGAATACGTGGCATGTGTATTTTGGGCGGTCCTTTTATGGTTTTTTGTTTGATATTAGGAATTTGTGGTTTGTTTGACTTGGATTTTACAGGTGCATTTATTTGTTTGGGATTATCTGGAACATTTTTTTATTGGGTTTACTATAGAAGAAAGAGATTTAAAAAATGTTGTAAAAGAATTGAAGAATTGGATCAAGAGCAAAAAAAATTATCAAATGATGATAGACTGTCATGGATATCAATTAATTATCGTTATTATTATTCGCTTACTATTATAACAGGTTATATCACTAATGGAAGGGCCGATAGTGTAAAAGAAGCTATCAATTTATTTGAAAAAGAGAGGAGGGAAATGGTTGCAGTAAATGCGGCAGTGAGTGCAGCTGAACAAGCTCGAAATGCAGATGCACTCGGAACGGTAATAAGTATTATTAGAAGATTTAAATAAGTTTTTACTAAAAATTAGCATGAGTGAGACCGAAAATAAGGTCTCATTTATGTTGATTTTACATTTTATTTTTGAAAATGACAAAAATAGATATTTTGGGGGTATTGATAGATATGAGAAAGAAAACAATAATGGCGGCGCTAATAGCGATTTGTATGTTTGGAATGATAGCGTGTGGACAAAAAGGAATAGATGTTGAGACAGGCAAGGAAATAAATACAAATGAAGAAATAGAGATAACTCAGGTGATTGAAAATGAAGAACCAACAGAAGAACCAACAGAAGAAACTTCAGAAAAAACTTCAGAAAAAAATATGGAAATTGCCAAATCAGCTGATATTAATAAAGCATTAGAACTGAAAAATGCGGCGGAGGTTGCGGTAAACGATTACTTAACTACAATAGATTGTATTAATGAAGGAATTATTGTTTTAGATACGGAAGATAATTCATTTATATATGCTGAGGATAGCTTAGCTGATAAGGAAGCTTTTTTAGAATTATTCTGGACCTGTCTTGGTGAAGATAGTTTTAAATCTAAAGTATATGATAATGAATATTTTATCGTTTGTATTAAATGTGATAAAAATGAATTTATGTCGTATTCTGTAGGTTATAAATATAGACTTGGAGATGAGGCATTAGATGGTTGGGAAGTGCCAAATGAATTTCGTGAGGAGGCAGGTATAGTATATAATGAGAAGAATGTGCCTAAAGAAGTAGAATAATCGTTTCTGCTTTTTTTGCAAGATCTAAAAGAAAGTGGTTGCAATTTAAAAAGAAATGAATTATACTCTTGATTTGAAAATTA
>OCTW011301683.1_pt1 | contig 11361 bp, 14 predicted proteins | sample 1539671 | NCBI WGS metagenome assembly OCTW01 (sample SAMN02144230, study PRJEB22623) | gut metagenome | biome: sheep rumen | host: Ovis aries | place: New Zealand | reverse complement strand
GCGGTTTCAGAAGTTTTCTTTTTATCAAATAACGGGTTTGGTCATTACTTGGTCATTGTTTTGTCTTTTGCATCTTCAAATAATTATGCCGGCTTTTCAACCGGCATTTTTGTTATCTTCAGCAGGTGCATCAGATTCATTATTCTTCGTATCATTGCCGGCCGAGCTTATCTTAAGGGGCATCGCTTCCGCAACAGCCTCCATGGCACGAGCCTGAGCTTCCTGTATGGTGTGAGTGTACAGATTGATCGTCGTTGTCGCAACGCTATGTCCCAGACAGGACTGCACAGTCTTGATGTCTATTCCGCTGTTGATAAGCAGCGTAGCATTAAAATGCCGCCAGCTGTGATTTGAAACATACCTCATTCCTGTTCTTTCACAGAACTTTTTGAAATACCTGCCGGGTGCCGAACGGTCAAGCGTCAGGCCGTTCCACTTGGTGAAAACTCTGTCGGTCTCGATCCATTTCGAGCCGACTTTTTTTCTTTGCTCGTCCTGAAGGGATTTCCATTTTACAAGGACGTTAATGACCTCCTGCGGCAGCTTCAGACATCTTCTGCTCTTTGGTGTCTTGGGTGTATCGGTGTAATGACCCTTCTCTTTGGAATAAAGACAAGTCCTGACTACCTTGACCACATTTGTGGAAAAATCAATATCCTTCCACTCCAGCCCCATAAGCTCACCAAGTCGGAGACCGCTGTACATAGCCATTATGAAAAAGCAAACGTACTTGAAATTATGATCGCTTTCCTTGTCGAAAAGCTCCAGCAGCTTCTGTGCTTCCTCGATAGTGTAAATATCCTTTTCGGGAGTCCTTATATTCGGAATGATAGCATTCCTGCAGGGATTATCACCGATCATCTGCATTTTTACTGCGTAGTCAAGTATGCTTGAGATCATCGACTTGTAAAGTTTGATCGTCTTGGTCGATAGCTTTCCGCTGTTTTTGTCTCTTCCGTCTCTGCGCGGTGAAGTACAAAGCTCATTGATAAAGAGCTGTATATGTCTTGTGGTAAGCTTGTCCAGCCTGATATGACCGATAGCCTGATAAATACGAGCTTCCATTGTATGATAGCCTTGAACTGTACTTTCTTTGAGTTTTAGAGCGGCATACTCCGAAAACCATTTTCGAGCCCAGGTCTCAAACTTGACAGCTGTCACCACATTACCCTTCATGCACTCCTCTTCAAAGAGAACAGCTTGTCTGTTAAGTTCCTTTTCGATCTGCTTTTCCGTCATGCCCGGTTCGGGCTTCCAGGTCATACTCTGAATGATCTGTTTGCCGCGGGCATCATATCCGCATGATACCTTGATGCGGTATCCGTCTCCGCGTTTAGTTATATTAGCCATAAAAACATCTCCTTCTGATGCTGTAAATTTTATGGCGTGCTCCAACTTCCCCCATTATACCACTGTTTCCTACAGCGGTCAAGTAAGTATGATGTCAGAGCACGCCGTCAGATGAGCAATATTCAGTAGCTTCATTTTGCACCGTTATCACCGTTAAGAAATCTGTACAGCGCATCCTTGCTGATAAGGATCTTGCCGCATTTTCCCTGTCCCGTGCGAACAGACGGAATATCACCACGCAGTATCATCTGCCTTATGGTATGCTCCCTCAGCCCCGGCACGAGATCGACTGCTTCCTTGATGGTCAGCATCTCGACCCTGTCAACTGCGATCGGCGCAACGGAAGCATCAGCCTCTGCAGTATTGCTGTTGACAAGTGCTGCATACTGTGCGAAAAGCGTAAACACCTCGGTGAGTATTTTTTCCATTGCTTCGGTTTTGCTCATAGTATCACCCCCTCTCTTTGAATGATGTTTGATTAGTTTTATCAGCTTTTGGCATTGATCTATCTGCCGTGTCTCTTTCTTGCATCAACCTAATGCGGTTTTTTAATGATTATTATATTATCATCATCGGAGATTATCATCTCCCAATAAAGATCCAGCACTTCCTGCAGATCAGCTGCTGTCATACACATCCTCGCAGCAATGCGTTCAAGGCTGATGCCGTCTTTCAGCTCCGCGTTCGCTTGTTCTGCAATGTTTATTATCTCGGTTTTATCCATATCATCAATCATAGTGACCACCCCCTTCCTGTGTGATGTTTGAGGTCTTGATACGGAGTATTAGATAAGGCTTCAAATGAACATAGTTTAATAATTATATAATCTGTGCATAGATAAACTGTTAGCTTCATATCGCAAAAAGAATTATAGATTTGTAGATACGATTATCTATATCTATCGTTTCATTTCTCAAATCATTTAGTACTTCAAATGATCTATTGATTATTGAATCGTAGTATTCAAAATCATCAGATGTGAAGCTGCTCGCCTTACTTTTGCTGTTCAAATGCAGTTGGTCCTGAGTATTAGATAGAATACTGTGGTACGTATTGAGAAACAGCAATCCCCGGTGAAAATACAAGTCCAGATATCTTTTGTCATTTTCAAGTAAAGAGTTAATGTTGTTTATCTCTTCTGAATAATAATTCTCCCAGGTTTTATCCGAAGGAATCACTGAACAATTTATGAAAGAAACAGTTTCGGTTCTAACATCGCAATAATACGAAACGTCTATTTCATTGGTTACCTGATCATAGCCAAGCTTTTTCATAACCATTGATGCTACATACGGTAATCCGTATTCAATAGTCAGCAATGACTTCAAGGATAATGTATCATTTGGTTTAAGGTAAGCATTTCCATAAAACAATTCATCTGAAATAGTATCATAATCGACTCTGAAAGCAGATTCATACAAAAGATCCGCATAATATTGAATTCCAGCAACAGTGCATAAAGACCCTTTATTTTGAGTATCTAACTCATTTATTGAAATCGCGCCTTGATTAAACGTGTTTTTTATTATCAATGCTATTTCAGCATTGAGAAAGTAGTTTTTCTTCATTATTCTGGCCTCCTCTTCAGCCTTTGTGTTTTTGTCATTAAAACGGTTATTGGTTTTTACAGTCTTTGTATCATTAGATGCTTTGTTCATATTGCGATTTTTCCGATTTTTCCTAGTATGTTTATTATTTTTCATAGAATTATAATCCTTTCTTTATTAAGATATTGTTTATTCGTGATCATTGCCCGATACGTCTTCTTATAATCCGATCCGGTCGTACGACCGGCAGATACTAAATCATAACACATCACTCCTTGTAGTTTGGTTTGTTTCTCCTTCGGTTTGCTCCCACCGTGGTAGTTGATCGCGATAGTTATTCGCGATTTCTGCTATTGTTATAACAGAAATTTCTGAGAAAACAAAATTTATAGTAGAAAAAAATTATTTTTGCCACATTTTTTGATGTTTTTTCATAATTTTTTTGCTGAAAGCGCAAATTGCTCTCTGTAGACTTCAGACTTTTTCAGTCCATAGTCACCTTGAATGTGGTCATTTTGGCTATAAAATAGCTATTATAATAAGGTATCCATTTGGCTGTACCCTTTATTTTGACAGGCTGATCGTCAAGATAGCTATATATCTGTCAGCGCAGAGGCATACGAATTATTTTTAGGAATAAACATTTTATGATATATAGTATATAGAGATCAGTTGATGATTTGGAGCGCCACTGCATCAATGGATCTTGAATACTTTATTAGGAGGAATGTTTAATGGATGCACTATTTTTCAACAACGACAAGTTTACTCTTTACGGTTTTGACGGTCTGCCGGATGATAAGCCGATCTGCGTGAAGCTCTTGAACAGGATGATCACAATAATGGCGGCCGGGACCTTGCAGGAGGACGAAAACTGCTTGTTCTTCGATTCTATCAAGGACTCACGTTTCAAAGAGCTGCTTATGGACGAATTTGAAGGGTGTCAGGAAAAGCTTATAATATTCGTCGAAATTGGGATGGTCTATTACTACTATTTCAACATCATTTTGGATACTGAAGGCGCGAAAAGGATTCTTAACCTCTATGACAGACAGAAGATCGAAATTCTTCGACGAGACATTTAAAGCATATTAGTATGGCTGAATCATTGATGCCCTGCCCCGCTTCGGCGGGGCTTTTTGTGCTTTAAATTCCTGTAGAGAACAAAGTACCAAGCTTTCGAAAACAAGACAATCCTTCCTTATTTATATAGGGGGCTCTTCGGTACCCGATATGATCAGCCTTGCTAACTGTACAATTGCGTCATCGTCCGTCTCCAGTATATAGAGCCCGATCATCGCCTCCAGCTCAGGCGGGGAGATGCCCCGGTATTTGGCATAGTCCTCCCACCCTATACCGTCCTTCTCGGCTTCAAGGGCTTCCTTAGCGATCTGTCTTGACATATCATCGGTGATAAAAGATTTCATTGGCTTCACCTCCTCTAATAATCTGTAACGTTACTGACGTTTATAGTTTGCAGTTGATATATCACTGGCTATAGGCATCACAGCACCGTACTTTATAAGTAAGGGTCAGCGGCATGAACCGTCATACTTATCTGTATGGCTATTATATGACAGTCCGTGCCGTCCCCAGATAATTCCAAAAGATATGTGGCGTATCAGATACATGATCAAATCTCGCCGAGCAGCAAAGCTGTTTGCAATCTTGCAAGACTGTAGCGTATAGCTTTGAGATTTGTTTGCTCACCGTTCTTAGTGTAGTAGCCCTTAGCGTAAACGCTTGTACATGTACATTTTACATCAAAAGCAGCAGAGTATAAGTTGCCGCCTTCAGTCCATTCAACAATATCATGAGTGTGGTTTTTCTCATAGTATCTTCTTAATGATGCTTTTGACGGTGGGATGAAGAAATAAGCGTTCTTCATATATAATGCTTCATCAACTATGGCTTTTATTTCTTGTATTGTGTTATATACCGTCTTTGCTTCTGCTGATTTAGGCGTAGGATCAAGTCCAATAGTGACTACAGAGCTACGATCTACAAAAGCTCTGATTATCTCTTTGCGATTTGCGCTTGTAATGCTGGCACAATTGTTTATATAGTGTATATCTTCTTCGGACTCTGCCCTAATTATCAGTTGCTGAATAATACCTTGTATTTTTACGTTAACTAAATATGTTTTCATTAGATATCCCTCCCTTCTGTTTATATTTTTAAATTGATAGTTTGGTCTTTGCTCAATTAATCGTCAGAAGCCTTTGGCTCTGTACTGCTTGACTTTTTGTAAGGATACATACTCTCAAACAGGCTTTGCTTTACCTGCGATGTCTGTAAGATCAGCTCGGAAATGCTTTTACCTAAACTATCGCTTTCGGCTTTTAGCCTTACAAGAGCGATCTCAAGTCTGGTAATGTCAAGAATGCTGCTTGTATTACCCATATTCTCACCTCCTCCGCTGCGCTCAATTGCATTTGAAGCATTGAGCGCAGCAATATATTTTGTAACCAAATTGTAACATTTCGCGCACGCTATATATATAATAGTGGTTTCTTATGGTGCGCTAAACCTTTAAGGTGGTTTAGCGCACCTACAATATTAGTCAACTTTTGGGAGTGATGATCCCGTTGTTACAATCAAATCCTGCCTGTGAGATCAGTGTCCTCGCCGTGTTAGATGATATACCCATGCGGGACTCAATGTCGGAGCGGCGAACAATGCCTTGTGTACTTATCAGTTCATCATATATAGACTTTAGTTGGGTTATCTTAGCCTTGTTAGACTCGATCCTTTCAGAGTATTTTGAGTTGTGATCTGTCAAACCGTAAATTGCTGGGTCGTCGATCACCTTGTGATAGGGCATAGGGCCAGACTCGTCAATTACAATGTAAACTGGTGAAGGAGTCTTGTCCTCACGTAGAACAAGCTCGACTTTAAAAAACTCTCTGTCAGATGTTACTGAATCACAGCGACTGATTGACATTACGTTGTCGCAAGCTCTGCCAACGATATTGCTGCCAACTGATCTATCGGCTACCTCATAACCCGATTTTCCCGCGGCGGTTGCCTTAGAAACGTGCATGGTGCAAAAAACAGCTCCATAGCTATCTGCTATGCCAATTAGCCCCTGCATCATAGCGCCCATTTGAGAACTGGAGTTCTCGTCTCCGTCAACCAGCATATACACGCTGTCGATGATGATCGCATCAAAAAAGATGTTGTGGGTCCTGCAATTCTCAAGATAGGTCGTAAGGGTCTTGATGTAGTCTCTTTTGTCAGCTCCTCTTAGAGTTATTACAGTCAGATTCTTGTCTGCATCATCGAGACTGATGCCTGGCATTGAGCTGATCAGTCCCCGCATTCTCTCTACAAAGGTTTTGGTGCGAAGTTCGGGATCCACTAAAAGCACTTTTCCTTGAGCGACAGGCTGATCCAAAAAAGTCGTACCGCAGGCAATAGCCAAAGCAAGACCCTGTATAAGAAAAGATTTTTTACATTTGCTTGCTGCATTGATCGCCGTTAGGCTGTTCTTGCGTATCGTTCCTTGAATAAGGTAATCGGGGTTGCACGCCTCGGGCGGATACCTAGTGAAAAGTGTTTTAAGATTGGTAGGATATATCATACCGTTGCTACCCTTAAAACCAGTCGGTATGCTTATTGGCAGATCCTCATAAGGCTGCTGTTGAGTACTTTCTGTCGGCTCTTCAGCACTGTCAGTCTCTTCCGGAGTAGAGTCATACAAAATGCTGTCATCAAAAGGATCATACGGTTCAAAAGGATCGCTGTAATCGCCGATGTCTTCAATGATCTCATAATCGTCAGGATCGTCAAATTCCGATTGTTCCTCCTCTGTCAAAGCTTCTTGTGTTGGCGGTGAGCTTTGTTCCGGTTCAAGTCTGATCAGATCTTTAAGCTCTTTTCCGTTTCTGAGCTGCTCCCCGATTTTGGGAACAAGGCCGCTCTTGGCGATTGCCGTCAGTGTAACAAAATCTTGATTGTCCATTTTAATTTTTCCTTTCTGCGGGATTATGTCCCGTCTGCCTCGGTTGATACTACTGGCCGCTGACAAACAAAAAAGCCGCAAGGGTAGTCCCTTACGGCAAACAAAAAAGCGCATACAAACAAGCACCATAAATAATTCATGGTGTTAGATCATACGCACTATATCATCCTATTAAATATGCTGTAGAACAGCTGTATTTCAAACTTATAAATGCGGCAATTACTGCCTAAATGTATTTCCTTCAAGTAAAAGTCTGCGTAAAAGACGGCGTTCAATCTGCCCCTTTCTGCATATATTATATGTCCGGTTTCAGCACTTGTCAAGACTTTTCCCTAAAATTTGTAGACGTGAACAAAAAAATCGGATTGGATATGTTGTATATCGCCAAATTGTTAAAAATAAATACAATTAAAAATAATCGAATAGCTGTGCAGCTCACCGACCAAGCCCGAAATGACAGAGCGGCGAAACATTACGTTTATTCAGCAGGTTTTGTTATTACTGATCTTTTATATCATTTGCAACTAAAAAATTAGTATTATAAATTTTTATTTGAAATTTATTTCTGATATAATATATGTGAACATACTGCTTTTTTATTTGCGGAAGGAGCTGGTGTATTTCATACAAATAAGGAACATTATTAAGCAGCAGGTTCACATCAAAAGTGATGACTTTAGAAAGGAGCGGATCACTATGTTAGAATTAAATCTTGTTTATTTTGAAGGATCGTGTACGCATCACATTGGGTTCAGAACATTAAGAAACGGAGGTTATATCGCAGTAAAAATAATTAATGATGTTTTAGTCATGAAACACGCTGACCAGAAAGGTGACCCGACAAGATATCGTTATTTTATTAGTTTGCATCAAGACACTTTTATAGCATTTTTGCGATGGTATTGTAAAAATAAGAATATAAGTGGGCTGCAATTCTTTGAGAAAGACGGCACATACTATGAGATGTACGACGGTGACGAGGCGCAGATCGTCAGAGCAATCAATTTTTCAAAAGAACAGACTCGCATAGAGCTACTGACGGGGCAGATCAGTACACACTACTTGATCTATCCCGAACCGATACATGACGATTCCGAGGACAATGACATTTAGAAAAAAGTTAAGGGGCTGCAACCAGCCCCTCTTTTATTTGTTTATAGTTTCCTTGTTTTTGCGCTTGCATATCGGGCAAAGCGGTTTTCCTGCTTTCTGGTAAGTATTGATCGTTGATTGAAAAAATTCCTTTTCTTCGCCGCAGACCGTACATCTGCAGCGGAACTTGGAGTTAGGCCACTTCTTTATCCGGCAAACGACCTCCATGCCGCAGAAAACAGCCCCTTCGTAATACCTTCCAAGGGGGATTCCGTGCCGTCTGCAATAGCTGTCGACCTGCTGATAAGTAATTGTGCAGCCTGTCATTTTAGTGAGTTCTTCTGCCACTTTAGGAGTATAGCGTTCGTGCTTATCCATAAGCTCTGCTACTGCCTCGGGAGTAACACCGTGCTTTGCTAAAACGGAACGTTCCTTAGGGTTGAGATTTGAGGTATAATGCTCTTTTATCTCCGATATATCAGAGCCGTTTTTAAGTTCATTCTGTATGTAAAAAATGTCTGTAAGATCAACGGTGGTGTCGGTTGATGGTTCTTCTATAAGAGCAAAGTATTCTTTCAGCATCTGCTTGTGGGTAGGCTTGAAATCGCCGACGCTTTTTATTATCTCCTGTATGTCGATATGAAAAGGTTTAAAAATCTCAATAAACTGCTCCGTTAGCTCAGTCTGCTCCGAATAGCCCTTACTACCGAAATCATCGGTGTTGGTAAACATTTCGATCAGTTTATTAGCGTAAATCTTGTCCTTGGGAATGCAATATTCAATCAGTTTTGCTTTGCTGTCAACGGAGGCGATTGTTTCTGCATCGGCAGATATGCGTGTGCCGGGCTTTGTCCTGCGCATAAGACCCTTTTCTTGGAATTGCTTTACCAGAAAAACTACAAAGGCTTTGGGATCTGATGTCGAAACAAATAAATTGTCGGTCATAAAACCGTAATTGAAGCCTGAAATAGTGCTTTTCGCTCTCATTGCCTTACTGAGCAACTCATTTTTTCGCTCGATCACTGCCCAAAGGACATCGCCTATACGCACCCGGTAGGAGTTTATCTTTTCTTTTGCCGCCTGCTGCGCTTGCATATATATGTCCATATCAACATAGTGCCGCATTCCGTCACCCCCTATAAGTTCTTATATATATGTTATCATTGTTTTTGTGATTTGTCAACTTGGAAAAATGATAAAGAAGCTGTGTCTGATTCTTAGCCACTTAACTGTCAAAACACTGTCTGAGTTTTAGCCAATGCACTTTAGTCCGCTAAAACCAAAACGAAATGTGTAAAACCAAAACATCTGAAATTCTAAAACCAAACTCGTGAGATCAAAAGTATTCAAAAGCTGAATATTTTACCACAAATTGTTATTCAAGAAGTGAATAAAACGGGCATTTTTCGGCAAAACCGGTAAAACCTTTGGTTTTAGGCTCTTAATAAAGGATAATATAACGGTTCGTTATAGGTTTTACCCTTTTTTATACTGTTTTTCACTATAATGCAGGGTTGGAACGACCTGCTGACCTCATTTCACACCAGATTCGAGCCTGTTTCACACCCTTTTCATCGCTTTGAGCAGTTGCTTAGTCGTTTGGTTTTAGAAAAAACTATTCAAAGATAGAAAACGCAGCATTTGGTTTTACCCCCCACCACAAAAAAGACCTTTTTGCATGAAAAAAGCCCCGCATTAGCGGGGCGCTGCACATCAGTTGAACCTTGAATGTAGTTTGGATATGTCCTTGGCTGTCATCGTGCCGATCTGCTGTAAAAGAGCATCTCTGCGCAGCGTGATGATCGTACCGCAGTCCACCGAGAGCTTTCTGCCGACAGAGTTATTATCTTTAGGTACGATCAAGGTCGTTTTGCTGCTGCGGTGCAGCTTGCTTGTCCGCACGGGGACAACAGTTACAGATCCCGGTGCGGTGTCGATTATGACGACAAGCCGCTTTCCTTCGTATTGTGGGCAGAAGAGCCGTGCAATGAAAATACCTCCAACTTTGAGATCATTGTTTCTTAAATGCTTCATTATGATTCCTCCTATTATATTTGTTGTGCAGACTCCAATCATCAGTGTATCTGCTATAATAGGTATAATCTAAAACTATAGCACTCAAAAAAGAATTGTTAATATAATATGAACGAAATTCTGACGCTATATCTCCTGAGTAAACAGACAGGCAGTTACTGAGTCATCGCAAAAAAATGAGTTTAGCGGTTTAATAGCTACGGTTATATAAAACAGGGGCGGTCACTTGGCCGCCCTTTTACATTACAAACATATATTCTTATCAGTCGTGATAAAACGACATTCCTATACTCTCCAGCTTCACCCTTTGCTCCACAGAAAGGCTCTTGGTTTTTCGCTTTCCGAGCCCGATTTTTTTCTGCTCGTTGAGCCATTTTCACAGCCAGACACCGTTTACAACAGTATTCCCGGGCATTTGTATATTACCATGTTCATCATAGTAAGCCTTCGCAAGCTGATACTTCTCCTCCCAAGAGTCGGACTTTTCAAGCGTGAAGCCTATGCTTTTCAATTTCTCGATACGCTCATCTGTGAGCTTTCCGCTCGCATAGTAATCACGCTGCCTGCGAATCCATTTGCCAAGAGCAATGCCCGAATCCGGTTTGTAGGATACAGGTATATCAAATGTGTGATGTTTATTATAGTAGCTGCACAGTTTTCTTCCCAGATATAATCGGGACCACTCCATATCATTCCGATCATATCAAGCGCAGCAACACGCTCCTCTGTCATATACCGGTTTTTTATACCGCTGTTGCGATAGACTCTTAGCCTTGCAAGCCACGAGCCGAGAACAACTCCGTTCTCGTCAACATACTGTGCCTGTGGATTGAGATCACCGTGCTCATTTCGTTTTAATCACTTGTCAATAGCTGTTACCGTGCTTTTTGCGGATATACTTCATGTCCTCGGCGGTCTGATTGCGGAAATGGGTGTAGTGTCTGTCAAACCAGTTATGATAATGGAACACAAACGCCGAAGTATCCATAGCTGACACTATGTTGCCCGCTGCACGGTAGAAGAACTCATGATGATCTATCCTTTGAATGTTATCATCATAGCCTATCTGCTTGTACTTATCGGTCCGCACAAGGAATGTGTTGGATATCTTTCCGACAACGTAGTGTTCCTCATCTATCTTGGTCATGTGCGGGATAATAAGGGGCTTCGGAGCGTTTCGCATATCGAACCTCATGTAGCGCTTTGCTTTGTTCTGAGGCTTTTCCGGGAAAGGCGCCGAGCATGCTTGTATGCCCACAAGATCAATCTCGTTATGCTCTTCAAGGAAGTTTAACTCCTCGTGGATCTTTGACAGAGGTGTAAGAAGCTCATCATCATCCATTCGGTAGGTGTAGGGAGTCTTTACTTCTGCCA
>OCTW011117058.1_pt1 | contig 11361 bp, 14 predicted proteins | sample 1539671 | NCBI WGS metagenome assembly OCTW01 (sample SAMN02144230, study PRJEB22623) | gut metagenome | biome: sheep rumen | host: Ovis aries | place: New Zealand | reverse complement strand
TTACTTTATTTTTTTAAAATTTAAACTATATAAAAATCAAAAATTATGATATAATTTTATAGTACTAGGAGAGATATATGAAAAATAAGAAATTTATTTTATTGATACTAGTAACATTTTTATTTTGTGGATGTTCTGTTAAATATGATTTGTATATCAATGAAGATTTAACTGTAAATGAAAAAGTAACTGCTTCTGAAAATTCAAATTCATTGAAGTTAAAAACTAATGAAGACCCTAAGTTAGCGGCTAATTCATTGTTTGAAATATATAAATTAGATGGTATAAAATATAATTTTTCCACTGTTGAACAAAACGGAAGTACTACATCTTATACATCAACATCTTTTAAATCATTAGAAGAATATGAAGATAATTTTAAGAGTGATATAGTAAAAGGTGTTAATTTAACAAGAAAAGATGATAATGTTACAATTGAATATAAACAAGATGTACCATTAACTGATTACTCTAGTAGATCATTAATATATGATAATATAAAAGTAAATATAAATATACCTTTTAAAGTAACAGAGCATAATGCAGATGAAGTAAAAGGAAATACATATACTTGGTATATAAATAAGAATGGTAAACTAAAAAATATAAAAATTACTTTTAATGAAAAAGAAACAAATGATTCTAAAACATTTGATTTGGGTTTTTTTGAAATAAACATTAATTATTCAGTGCTATTAGCAGTAGGAATTAGTGTTATTATACTAGTAATAATATTATATGTTTATTCTAGAAACAAGAAGAATAATAAGTTTTAAGGAGGATTAATATGTCATTAGATTCAATTTTATCAATCATAAAAAAGATTATTGATATTTGTATAGTATGGGTAATTTTATACTACTTATTAAGAAGTATAAGAAAAAATGTTAAATTATCTATGCTTGTGAAAGGAATAATAGTAGTAGTAATTATTAAGTTAATAAGTGATTATTTTGGATTAGTAACAATAGGATTACTATTTGAATACTTAATTACTTGGGGACCTCTTGCTATAATTATTATATTCCAACCAGAAATACGTAATACATTGGAGCAATTAGGTAAAACAAATTTATTAGGTAGACATAAAACATTAACTGTTACAGAAAGAGAAAGAGTAATTTCAGAATTAGGAATTGCATTAGATTATTTAAGAAAAAATAGAATTGGGGCTTTAATAGTATTTGAAAGAGATACAAGTTTATCTACTTATATAGAAAAAGCAAAAAAAATATATGCTGATATCTCTAACGAATTATTATGTTCTATATTCTTCCCTAATAATCCACTTCATGATGGTGGGGTTATTATCCAAGGGGATAAAGTAACTTGTGCTGGAGCAGTATTCCCTACAACAGTAGATATGAAATTCAGTAAGAGATTAGGAACTAGACATAGAGCAGCAATAGGTATTTCAGAGGAAAGTGATGCAATAGCTATAATTGTTTCTGAAGAAACAGGTAGAATTTCAGTAGCTATAGGTGGAAAATTAAACTATAATTTATCAGTTGATGAAGTTAAATTAATTATATTAGATGAATTAATGCCTAAATCTGAAACATTCATTGTTGAAAAAGATAATGAGGAGGATGATATAGATGAAATTAATTAAGAAGATATATAAATTTTTTGATAAAAAAATTATAGTACCTATAACTAAATTTTTTGTAGGTATTGGAGAAAAAATAAAAACAGTTGGGAAACCACTAGAAATAATTACTAAATCAAAAAAAGGAATAATTATAATTTCACTAATCCTTGCAATAATAATTTGTTATTATATTCAAGGAAGAAGTAATTCATTATTAGAAACAAATGCAAAAGTATTATATGATCAACCAGTTGTAGCTAACTATAACGAAGAAGAATATGTAGTTGAGGGAATTCCTGAAACAGTAGATATTACTATGATAGGTAATAAAGCTAATATATATTTAGCAAATCAATTACCTACACAAACTGTAGTAGTTGATTTAAGTGATTTAGGAGTAGGTTCTTATGATGTAGATTTAAAATATAAACAAGCTATTACATCAGTTCAATATAAGCTAGACCCTTCTACAGTAAGAGTAACAATTAGTCCTAAAAAATCTAGAACTATGAGTGTTAGTGAAGAAGTAATGAATCTATCTAACTTAGATTCTGAATTATCTGTTAAATCAGTTCAATTATATAAATTAAAAACAAACGAAGAAGAAACTGGAACTAAAGAACAACCAGAAGACAGAATTACAATAAATGAAGTTATTGTTAAAGGTAAAGAAGAAACAATAAATCAAGTAGCTTCAGTTAAAGCATTAGTTGATGTAAATAAATTAACTGATCCACAAGTAGGAGAAAACTTATTAAGAGGAGCAAATGAAGTTCCAATAGTAGCACTTGATTCAAATGGTAAAAAACTAGATGTTGAATTAGTACCATCAACAGTACGTGCAGTTGTTAATATTGAATCACCAAGTAAAGAAGTTCCAATAATAGTTAAACCAAAAGGTTTAGATAACATAGTATTTGGTAAATCAATAGAAAGAATTTCACAAAGTTCTGAAACTGTTACTATGTATGGTAAACAAGAAGCATTAGATAAGATAAATAATATTGAAGTTGAAATAGATGTTAATAACTTAAATGGTAATAAAAAGTATACTGAAACATTAAAGAAACCTAAAAATGTTAGAAAATTATCTGTTTCTACAATAAATATTGATGTTACTTTAGGAGATGAATCTTCTAGAGAAGTATCAGGAGTTAGATTAAGTTCTAAAAACCTTGGTAGTGGATATATAGTTCAAGTATCTAATGATAGTGTTAACGAAATACCAGTTATTTTAAAAGGAACAGAATCTGTTATATCTGGTATAAAATCTAGCGAAATAGAGGCATATGTTGACTTAAAAGATTATCAAGAAGGAACACATGATGTAAAAGTAAAAGTAGAGGGTAGTGATAATAGAGTTATATATGAACCTAAGATTTCGACAGTAAAAGTAATTATAATAAAAAAATAATCTCTTTCGAGATTATTTTTCTTTTGTTGTATTTTTCTTTTTACAATATTTTTTATTAACTACTTTTACTTTTTTACCTATTCTTGTTTCGAATCTTTTTCTAACACCATCTGGTAAATTTGCTTTTATAACTCTCATCTAAAGACCTCCAAACAAAATTAATTATATCGTGTTTTTTATGTATAATCAAGTAAAAATAACAATATTTTACATAATTATATTGACTATTTTACTAAAATTTAGTATTATTTTAACTGGTACATTTAAAAACCCCACAAAAGGAATTAGTACCCGGGAAATATTAATTCCAATAAAGAAAGGGAAAAAGAAAATGAATACATTTATGGCAAAAGAGTCAGATGTAAAACGTGAATGGTATGTTATTGATGCTGAAGGACAAAATTTAGGTCGTTTAGCTTCAAAAGTAGCAACAGTTTTACGTGGAAAACACAAAGCAATTTATACACCAAATGTTGATTGTGGTGATTACGTAATTGTAATCAATGCTTCAAAAGTTAATTTAACTGGAAATAAACTAGAAGATAAAGTTTATTTTAACCATAGTGATTACCCAGGAGGAGTTAGACTTAGAACTGCAAAAGAAATGAGAACTAACTATTCTGAAGAAATGATTACTAGAGCAGTTAAAGGAATGCTTCCAAAAGGAAGATTAGGTAGAGCTATGATTAAGAAATTATTTGTTTATGCTGGTAGCGAACATAAACAACAAGCTCAACAACCTAAGGAATTAAAATAATAGGAGGAAAGTATGGCAAATAAAATATATACAGGTACTGGACATCGTAAATCTTCTATCGCTAAAGTAACAATGGTTTCTGGAAAAGGAAAAATCACTGTTAATGGAAGAGATGTTAATGAATATTTTCCATTTCCTACATTAGTAATGGATTTAAAACAACCATTAACTTATACTAATACTGAAGATAAATTCGATATTAATGTTGTAGTTAATGGTGGTGGTTTCTCTGGACAAGCTGGAGCTACTCGTTTAGGAATAGTTAAAGCTTTACTAGAATATGATATTAATACTGATCCAGCTTCAGAAAATTCTTTCAGAAGAATTTTAAAAGCAAAAGGTTTAATAACTAGAGATTCTAGAGTTAAAGAAAGAAAGAAACCAGGATTAAAGAAAGCAAGAAAAGCACCACAATTCTCAAAGAGATAATATTGTGTTTCAAAAGTTCGCATTTGCGAGCTTTTTTTGTGTAAAAAAAGATCAAGAAATCTTGATCTTTTTTAATATAATCCCCATTTTGCTAGTTCTTCGAATCCACCAATTTTATTAATATATTCTCTAGCTATTTCTACTATTTCTTCATATGGTTTATTATCTATATATTCATCCCCAATAGCGCAGCTAAACTCTTGTATTTCACCTGTTTCTTGAGCTTTTAGGAAAGCATATATGTTAACTGAGACATCACATTTAGATAAATCTTTTCCGTGAATTCCACCGCCGCTTACTGATTCTGCCATATCTGAACCTAGTTTTCTATTTGTTGCACCACTATCTGAATCTATTCCACCAATCCAATCACCTAAAGGATTAATGATTGCATCTGGATATTCCGTTTTTAAATCATCAGTTTTAGCGTGACTTTGGCAGATAATTAATTTATTCTTATCTAAAACATATTTTCCATCATATGGATATTTATTATAAATATCCCTTGCTATTTTAGATAATTTTTTATCTACCTCTCTTAATGGAATACCTTTAAATATTCCATTATCTCCACATCTAATTTTACCAATTTGATTGTTTGCTAAATGCTCATCCTGCTTAACTATTTGAAGATCTATATTTACTTTACCTACAATTCTATATACTATGTTTTTTACTTCTTCTAGTGTAAATATTTCACTTGTTTCAATTATTATATGGCAATTTCCATGTCCAATTAATATTTCTACTGCTATTTTAGGGTTATTATTTTTAGTATATGCTAAGTCTACTAATGCTCCAGATATTCTATCTGCTAATTTATCTGGGTGTGATGGATTAACTTTTTCTATCATATTATCACTCCTTTTCTCTTATATGTTTAGGTATATAATCCGGTCTTAATTTTTTTACTTCTTGATATCTTATTGCCTTCATCCAATTATATGGCAAATTATCAATATATTTATCTATTTCTTCTATAGACATTCGTTTAATATCTTTCATTTTGCTCCTTTCTACATCTTGCTAGAAAAAAAGACTCAAGATAACCTTGAGTCTTTGAAAAGTTATCTTATAGATCTAGCATTACCACCTAACTTAATAGGTTGGTGAGACATCATAGGGCTAGTCCCTCCGTCTCTCTTTATAAGATGTATATATATAATATCATAATTTTAATTGTTATTAAAGTATAAAAAATATGTATTTACATTATTTTTTTGATATAATTAATTTAATGGGGGGTAATCCTATGAAGATATTTGCTGAAAATATAAACATTATTAGAAAAGAAATTGAATTAATAAAAGACAGTTTAATTAAAACTAGCCCTAGACAATTAACAGATAATATTGAAGTATTAGAAGCCTTCTATCAAATTATGTATGAATTAAGTGGTGAAGAAGACGAAGAAACCATTGATATACTATTGAAAAATAAAAAATTAAGAGAGCTAAAGGCGGACGAAAGACAAAGATTACATAAGAAAAATATTAAAAATTTTATTCAAAATAAAGAAATGCATAAAATGGTTTCAGGGAGAATACTAGATTTATATGATAAAGATTTTAAATATTTTATTCCAAAAAGATTATATTTAAGAGAAGAGCAAATGGCAGAAATAATTTGTGATTTTTTTGATGCAGAATTCAATCAAGCAGATAAGTTCATAGAATTTTCAAAGAAAGGTAATATATTTAGAAGTGGAATATCAGACGACGAAGGAAGTACGATGGAAACTGCTGGATATACAATGTATGATTATATTAATAAGAATAGTATTGTAGTAGTTACAAATGATCCTATTGTTTGGGATGTTAACATGATGAGAGTAATAGTTCATGAATTTGGACATGTTGTAGATAACTTTGATAGAAATAATGCTTCTAGAAAAGATAATTCTAGGTATTTTTGGTTATCTAGTTATGCTGAAGTATATTCCATGCTATATGAAAAACTATTCTTTGATTATTTAATTAAAAATAATATTTTTAGAGAAAATGCTAGTACTGGGTTAAAGAAATTTTATATGGAAATATATGATAGCTTTAATAGTGTAGAATATCTCTCTTCATTATCAGATGTTTTACTAACTAACGAAAGGTATAAAAACGAAAACAATCTAGTGGACCAAATACAGGTTGATGAAAATGGTTCGCCATATTTAGCTAGTGCAGTTTTTGATAATTTTAATGAAACTAAATTATATTCTTATGGTGGGATATTTGCTACTTATTTTGCAGATTTAAAGCATAACGATCCAGATTTATTTAATAAGAGATTTATTGATTTTAAAAATAGGAGATTTGGATTATTTGATTTTAAGATTTTCGAGGATATAGGAACTAATATTGATGAAATAATCAATATATATGATAAAAATCTTGATGAGATGACTAATACTAAAAAATTAATATTTAAATAATATTAATTTTTTTATTATAAAATCATTTAAAAAATAGTTATTTTTTGATAAAATATATATTAGTCATTAAAGAGATAAAAGTAGGTGTGTTTATGGGCAAAATAATATCTTTAGTAAATCAAAAAGGCGGAGTTGGAAAAACTACTACTAGTATAAATTTAGCAGCATCATTAGGATTATTAGGCAAGAAAGTATTATTGGTTGATATAGATCCTCAAGGTAATGCTACAACAGGTGTTGGAGTAGAAAAAGGAACTTTAGCAGCTAGTGTTAATGAAGCTTTAACTAGTAAAAAGACAGCTAATGAAGTTATATTAAAAACAAAATTTAAAAATTTAGATATTATGCCTGCTAGTATAAATTTAGCAGTTCTTGATATGGAATTAAATAATATGCAAAAAGAAAATCCTACTTTAGTAAAAGGTGCTCAATTAAAAAGAGTACTTGATGAAATTAAAGATAATTATGATTATATATTAATAGATTGTCCTCCTAGTTTAGGGACTATAACAACTAATGCATTAACTGCATCTAATTCAGTTATGATACCAGTTCAATGCGAATTCTTTGCACTTGAAGGAATTATGCAATTATTAAATACAATTCAACTAGCAAGAAAGAAAGTAAATCCTGAACTAGAAATAGAGGGTGTAGTACTTACTATGCTTGATTCAAGAACTATATTAGGTCTTGATGTAGTAGAAAATATTAGAAGTTTCTTTAAAGAAAAAGTTTATGATACAATAGTACCAAGATTAATAGTACTAGCAGAAGCTCCAAGTCATGGTAAACCAATATCATACTATAACTCAAAGAGTAAAGGATCTACTGCGTATATTAATTTAGCAAAGGAGGTAATTGAGAGAAATGCAAGAGAAGAGAAAGGCACTAGGTAGAGGACTAGAACAATTATTTAGTGATGAAAATATCAATACATTTGAAGATATTGAAAATGATATAGTTGATAATGCCAGAGCAAATAATACTATAGTAGAACTTAATTTAGATGAATTAAGACCAAATCCTTACCAACCTAGAAAGAAATTTGATGAAGAGGCACTAAATGAATTAGCAGCTTCTATTAAAGAACATGGTGTATTTCAACCAATTATAGTTAAAAAGACTGTTAAAGGTTATGATATAGTAGCAGGTGAAAGAAGATTTAGAGCATCTAAAAAAGCTGGTTTAACTACTATACCTGCAATTATAGAGGATTTTTCTGACGATGAAATGATGCAAATAAGTTTACTTGAAAATCTTCAAAGGGAAGATTTAACTGCTATAGAAGAAGCTAAAGCATATAAATCTATAATTGAAGCATCTAATATAACTCAAGATGAACTTGCTAAAAGAGTAGGTAAAAGTAGAAGTCATATTACTAATATGCTTGGTTTATTAAAATTACCTACTAATGTACAAGATTTAGTTTTATATAATAAAATTAGTATGGGACATGCTAGAGTACTTAGTAAAATAGAAGATATAGATAAAATAAATGAATTAGCAGATTTAACTATGAAACAAGATTTAAGTGTTAGAGAATTAGAGGAATTATCTTCTAACTCTGATATTAAAAAAATATCTCCTATCACTAGAAAACCAAAAGATAATAAGTATGATATATTAGAAAGAAAATTGAAGGAAAAGCTAGGAACAAAAGTAAAAATAACTGATAAAAAGATTACTATTAGCTTTGAAAATGTACAAGATTTAAATAGAATACTTGAAATAATGAATTTCGATATAGATGAATAGGATGTGATTATAATGAATGATAATTATAAATTAGGGTCTAAAGTTATAATGAAAAAAGATCATCCTTGTAAAACTAATTTATTTGAAATAGTTAGAGTAGGTGTAGATATTAAAATAAAATGTATTAACTGTGGAAGAACAATTATGCTTCCTAGAGTTGAATTTAATAAAAAGATTAAAAAGGTAGTGGAGGAATAGTATGGAAGAAATAAAGAAAAAAAGAGGATTACATCCTGTCTGGTTCTTTATATTACTTAGTGGTTCAGTAGTATTTTTAAGTTTTATATTTTCACTTATTAATTTACAAGGTGTAGAATACCATGTTAATCAAAGCGGAACTGTTACTACAACAATCTTAACTGTTAAATCTTTATTAACATTAAGTGGATTAAGATTTATTTTAGGAGAAACAATTAATAATTTCCTAAAGTTTGTACCATTAGGAACAGTAATAGTAGGATTAATTGGAATGGGATCTTTAATAAAAACCGGATTATTAAAAGAGGTTTTTAGTAGATTATCTAAAAAAATTCCAAGACTTGTTATGTTTTTTGTATTTTCATTATTATGTATAGTAATGGGATTCTCACAAGACTTAGCATTTGTTATAATGATACCTGTTGCTTTTGCATTATTTACTGAATATAGAAGAAGCCAAGTTATTGGAATGACTATGACATTTGTTTCAGTAGCTGCAGGTGCAAATATTAATTTATTTGTTACATCACTTGATTATAGTATAGTTGAGCTTGCTAGAAATAGTGTTAAAACAATTAATATTGATTATCCATATGGATATAGTGGAGATTTATTTTTAATAGTTGTATCATGTCTATTATTAGCATTATTGATAGCAGTTATAACTGAATTTATTTCTAGAAAGAAACCAGTTAGAATTAGTGATGATGAAGTAGTAATAGATGAAAAATTAAAGAAAAAAGGTTTAAAAGTAACATTCATGTTTGTAACAGTTATTGCACTTTTATCAGTATATGCTATTATACCTAAATTACCATTATCTGGCGCATTACTTGATAATACACAAGGATTATATGTTAATAAATTATTTGGTGCTAATTCACCATTTGTAAATGGTATATTATTTATTATTTCATTTACTGGTTTGATAGCATCTATCATATATGGTTATGTAACAAAACAAATAAAGAATGATAAAGATATTATTAAGATATTAACTAGTAATTTGAATAATATCGGCGAATTATTATTAATAATATTCTTTGCATCTGCATGGATAGCTATATTCAAATATAGTAATATAGGAGAGGTATTTGTAGCTATATTATTTGATTTAATTAGAGGAGCTAATTTCTCATTTGTACTATTAATCATATTCTCATTTATAGCAATAGTATTATCTGGATTATTCATATCATCTTTTGCAGATAAATGGAGTATGTTCTCATCTGCATTGATGATGCAATTTATGAAATCTAATATAACTCCTGCATTTGTAGGTGGTATATTTAGATTAGCATCTGGTATATCTAATATGATTACTCCAGTATTCCCTTATTTTGCTATATATGTAGGGTATATGGGATTATATAATAAAAATGATTTTAGTATTAAAAAATGCTATAGTTTATTAGTACCATATTTAATTGGTATAATAATATTATTCTTATTTATAATAATAGCATGGTATTATCTAGGAGCACCAATAGGGCCTAAAATTAATCCGACAATTTAAGCATCAATTGATGCTTTTTTTATTTATTAATGATATACTTGATATAGAGAAATGAGGGATACAAGATGGGATTAACTGCAGGAATTGTAGGACTACCTAACGTAGGTAAATCTACTTTATTTAATGCTATAACAAAAAAGAATATTTTAGCAGCTAACTATCCTTTTGCAACTATTGAACCTAATGTAGGAATAGTTATTGTTAAAGATGAGAGATTAGAATACTTAGCAGAAAAAGAAACTCCAGAAAGAGTTATACCAACTGCATATGAATTTATTGATATAGCAGGATTAGTTAAAGGAGCATCAAAAGGAGAAGGTTTAGGTAATAAATTTTTATCTCATATAAGAGAAGTAGATGCTATTTGTGAAGTTGTTAGATGCTTTAAAGATCCAAATATAACACATGTCGAAGGAGATATAGATCCAATAAGAGATATAGAGATTATAGATTTAGAATTGATAATTAGTGATTTAGAAATAATAAATAATAGGTTAGATAAAATTGAAAAGAAAGCAGTTACATCAAAAGATAAAGATGCTTTAGAGGAAGTAAGTGCTTTAAGAAAAGTAAAATATGTACTTGAACAAAATATACCTGCTAGAAGATTAGAATATACAGAAGATGAAAATAAGATATTAAAGAATTTTAATTTATTAACTAAAAAACCAATTATTTATATGGCAAATGTATCAGAAGAAGATATAAATACTGGTAATGAATATGTAGAATTAGTAAAAGAACATGCATCTAAAGAAAATGCTAAAGTAGTAATGTTAAGTGCTAAAGTAGAAAGTGAATTAAGTGAATTACCTGATGAAGATAAAGAAATGTTTTTAGAAGAGTTAGGAATCAAAGAGTCAGGTTTAGATAAATTAGTAAAAGCTACATATGATTTACTTGGACTTGCTACATTCTTTACCGCAGGTAAAGATGAATGTAAGGCATGGACATTTAGAAAAGGTATGAAGGCACCAGCATGTGCAGGAATAATCCATTCTGATTTTGAAAAAGGATTTATTCGTGCAGAAGTAACATCTTTTGAAGATTATAAAGAATATGGTGGAGAAAAAGGTGCAAAAGAAGCTGGTAGAATGAGATTAGAGGGTAAAGATTATTTAATGCAAGATGGAGATATAGTTTTCTTTAGATTTAATGTATAGGAGTATTTATGAATGAAAAATTATCTAAAATATTAACTTATATTGGTATAGTAATATTATCGTTATTATTAATTTTATATCTATTTACTAATAATATTATTTTATTATTAGTA
>OCTW011560979.1_pt1 | contig 11365 bp, 9 predicted proteins | sample 1539671 | NCBI WGS metagenome assembly OCTW01 (sample SAMN02144230, study PRJEB22623) | gut metagenome | biome: sheep rumen | host: Ovis aries | place: New Zealand | reverse complement strand
ACACAATCATCATAATTTTAAATAAATGTTGCTTTTCACCCCCTTTAGTTATATGAATTCGGTAATATCAGCAACACAATCATCATAATTCTAAATAAATGTTGCTTTTTATCCCCATAGACATATGAAATCAGCACTATCTGTAACACATTCTGTTTATTTCATCCATTTATGTTGCTCCCCACAGATAATATCTACTTATAGATAAGGGTTTCCGTGCTTTTTGTTTACAGCCAGTATATCTTGGAAGTATAATATGTGTGTCCTGAAAGAATATATGTGTGTCTTGGAAGTATAAATGTATGTCCTGGAAGTACAATATATGTGTGTTTTCAAACATATTAATGAGGAGGTTATATGAGTATGAATGAAAAGATCAGATCATTGATAGTATTTACTCTTATACTAGCTATGTGTCTTGGTCTCTGTTCCTGCGGCAAGAACGATAAAAAAAGATATACAGACACAAGCACCACACGGGAGGTGACGGAAGAGGGCGGTTCGAATACTGGTTCCTTAACACCAACAGGCGAGATCGTCGAGGGTAAGAGAAATCTGATAATAGACACGGATACTGGTGCGGATGATGCTTCAGCGATAATCCTTGCGGCACTTAATCCTAACGTAAACGTAGTCGGGGTAACTGTGCTTGTAGGTAATGTTGACCTGGAGCAGAGTACAAAGAATGCTATTATGGCTCTTGAGATGGCAGGCTGCGATGCCCCGGTTTTTAAGGGCTCGGCAACGACTTATGAAGGAGTTGACAGAACTGCTTTCAGCGTATTTGGAGAGGATGGAATGGGGGAAGCAGATCTTATTCATCCATCGAGAGAGGCAGATGATGGAGATGCTGTTGATTTTATTATAAATACAGTTAAAGCACATCCGGGAGAAATCGAGATAGTTGCGCTCGGACCTGCTACAAATGTTGCAAAGGCTATTTCCAAAGATCCTGAAACAATGAAAAATGTTAAAAGAATCTGGTCAATGGGTACGACCGGACTTGGCGTTGGAAATGCTACACCTGTAGCTGAATTCAACGTTTATTCAGATGCAGAAGCATACAAAATAATGCTTGCTTCTGGTCTTCCGATAACGATCGTAGGCTTTGATGTTTGTGGCGGAGACGCTTCATGGACCGATGATCAGTTTGTTGTCCTTAAGGAACAGGGCGAAGTCGGAAGCTTTGTTGGCGAATCATTTGGCAAGATCAGAGAATTCTATAAGAATAACGGAAGCGAAGATGTAAAAAACTGTGACTGCCTTGCGATGATGTGTGCTCTTTACCCGGGCTTTGTAAAGGAAGAGATAACTGTTCATGCCAGCTGTATTGCGGATAAGGGAGAAACCTACGGTCAGGTTATCTTCTACAAGCAGGGATTTACCTATGACGGAGTGGACGCAAGTACACTTGATTACAATGCCATGCTTGTGACTGATGTCGAGGGTGATAAGTATTTTGACAATTTTGTTGATGCAATTAATGGCAGGTTTCCGGAGGCCGAGGGTGCAGGTGACGGGAAAGATGATAAGGCGGATAACGGAAACAATGATAAAACAGATGATAAAACAGCTGACGGAAAAGAGGGTGACGGAACCGGAAATACCGCTAAAAATGGTGAGATATATATTCTCTACACCAGTGATGTTCACTGTGGAGTGGACGAAGGCTTCGGCTTTGCGGGTCTGAAGGATATCAGAGATAATCTGGAAGCTGAGGGTTATGAGACTATTCTTGTGGACGATGGCGATGCGATTCAGGGAGATAGTATCGGAACTTTAAGCAAAGGTGAGGCAATAATTGATCTGATGAATGATCTTCATTATGATATTGCCATTCCCGGAAATCATGAATTTGACTATGGTATGGAGCAGTTCCTTGCTCTGTCAGAAAAAGCCGATTTTAAATATATCAGCTGTAACTTCAATAAAGAGGGAAAGCTGATCTTTGATCCATATGTCATTAAAGAGGTTGCGGGAATCAAGATCGGTTTCGTCGGTGTTACGACTCCGGAATCACTTATTTCATCCACACCGAGATATTTCCAGAATGATAAAGGCGAGTATATATATGGTTTTATGGAGGATTCGGACGGCACAGGAGTGTATGATGCGGTTCAGAAGGCTGTTGATGATGCCCGTTCTGACGGTGCCCAGCTTGTATTTGTGATGGCTCATCTTGGAAATGAAGGGGCATGTGAACCTTGGACTTACGCAGATGTTCTTTCACATACAAATGGTATCGATATGCTTTTAGACGGACATAGCCACGATACTGATCAGATTGAAATGAAGAATAAAGATGGTGACAGCGTTACACGTTCGGCTGTCGGTACGAAGCTTCATAATATCGGATATGTTCATATTTCAGCTGAGGGAGAGATCGTTGAAACAGGTCTGTGGAGCTGGCCGAATGATGATTCGTTGCAGGAGCTTATTACTGTTGATAATGAAATCGGCAGAAAGATTGACGAGGCAATGGATAAGCTTGATGAAGAAATGGGAGTTGTTGTTGCCTCGACAGATGTTGATCTGACTATATTTGATCCGAATGAGAAGGATTCGCAGGGAAATCCGATCAGAATTGTTCGTCTGACTGAAACCAATCTCGGAGACCTGGTTGCAGATGCTTACAGAGACCAGGCAGACGCGGATATTGCGTTTATAAACGGAGGCGGAATCCGTGCAAATATAGAAAAAGGTGATATAACCAATGGAGATTTAATAAGTGTTCAGCCATACGGAAATGAGATTTGTGTGATAGAGGTTACCGGTCAGCAGATACTTTATGCGCTTGAGTGGGGCGCTCATAAACTGCCTGAGGAAAATGGTGGTTTTCTGCAGGTTTCCGGCCTCAGCTATGAGGTTGATGTTAACATTGAAAGCAGCTGCGTGGTTGATGAAAATACTATGTTTGCCGGAGTGAGCGGTGAGCGTCGTGTTAAAAATGTTATGGTAGGTGGTGAACCGATAGATCCTGACAAAACCTATACCCTTGCAGGGCATAACTATATGATCCTTGAGCACGGCGATGGCTATACGATGTTTGACGGCTCAAAGCTTCTTCAGGACAGAGTTAAGCTTGACAATCAGGTACTTATCGATTATATAACTGATACCCTTGGCGGAGTGGTCGGAGCTGAGTATTCCGATCCTTACGGGCAGGGAAGGATTAAGATTAATGATTGAAATATGGTGAAATATCCGAACCACAGTAGGCACAGAAATTCTGACCTGCTCCGGCAGGATTTCCGCAGAATGGACAGAACATTAATTGTGGTCTTTCTTCCTGCTGAGATTGTTCCGTTTCTGTAGGTGTGGTTGCCTGTTCAGGCATGTTAGTCTGCTGTGGTTCGTATGCTGTTATGTACTCGTATGTCTGTAATGGCTCAGATACCGGTTCAGGCTCGAATGTCTGTAGTGGCTCGGATACCTGTTCAGGTGCGTTTGCCTGTAGTGGCTCAGATACTGGTTCAGGTTCGAATGTTTGCTGTTGCTCAGATATCGGTTCAGGCTCGTATATCTGCTCCGGTTCAGATGCCGGAACAGATTCTTCAACGAGTGCAGGATCCGGGTAATGAGCTCTTCCCAATCGATCAGCGTAGAATATCTTTCCGTTGTGATCATAATACCATGCATATGGTTCTGCATCCTGTTGAGCTTTCTGTTCTTCAGCCTTCTTTAGTTTCTCTTCATCGAGCTTTTTGTAATTTCGTACGATCAAAGCATCGGATGAGATTTTACTGAGTCCGCAGAATTCACATTTGTCTCTTAAATTATTGTTGGTTCTTTTGCAATTACCGCATCTCCAGTAATCTTCTGAAATATTACCATTGAATTCTTTTATCTGTTGAAGTTGTTCCCACGTATATCCGGCGGTTTTAACTTCTTTCTTTTTGTTATTCTCATATGTTTTTATTAAAGATCCATCACCGAGAGTTGGGATGTAGGAGGAATGACTGCTTGTTGAAGAATACTGTCTGCTTGGAGAATTATACGAACTCCTGCTTGTTGTGTTCCCATATCCGGAATTCTGACGGAATTTTTCTGTAGCATCATCGACTATATCTTCAAATTTGTCCTCGACAGCATCTCTGATTTTTATGATTAAAACCAGAGATACTACATATACGATAATCGCAAAAATAACTGCGGATGATGTATTTGTGTTTGAAGGCAGTATGACTAAATATAAACATATTGTAATAAGAGCGGCAAATAATGTACTCATATTTTTTCCTCGTTCTTTCTAAAATGGATAATATGTGTCACCATTTTCATCATAATAGATTAGTCTTCCGTTTTCACAATAGTAGTATTTTTGATTTTCACTGTTTAAATAATATGGATATCCGTTTGGTAAAAAATACATTGGATAGCCTTCGGGATCAGCTGTGCATAGCACAGGCTCGTTGTCTGTAGACTGTGATGCTGCAGTATCATTGTTTGGCTGTTTTTCTTCTGTGATGATATTAGCAGGTTTTTCCGGAGAAACATTTACGGTATTTGTAACAGAAGCGTCTGAGACTTTTTTAGTGGAATCTGTCGAATTATCATCCTTAGTCATTTGACTCTTTCTGAGTTCTTCTTTATATAATGCATTCTGCCGGATCTTATCATCATGTTGTGAACGCGTTTTTCCGCAGCTGCAGGTACCGATATATGACGCATTGAGATCGTTGCAGAAGGCACATCTCCATCCGCCATTTCTGAGGATCTCTTCCTCCTTTTTTTGCTGAGCTGCCTTGGCAAGTCTTGATGGATTCGGATCATATGTTGCAGTATAGGTATTTGCTGATTTGGAAACATAGGCCTTTCTATTATGTGCTCGCATATGTTCCTGCACGCCTTTGGAGCCGATAAGGAAAAAATATACTATTATAGCCAGAATCAGAAAAACGATAGCATTGGTTAACAGTTTGCCGCTGATAAGATATTCTAGATTATATTCTTCGGCATCATCACTATGTGACCATGAGCATAACAACATAATTAAGGTTATAACGGCTGTTCCCCATATATATGTTCTTATGAAGGACTCCTTTGCAGCGAGGATCATTATTCCGACAACAATGGCCCATCCGCCGGAAAGAAATATAATATCCAGACAATGTTCCTGAACCTTTTCCATTGCTTTATATGTAGCTGCATCGTCAAAGTACCAGCCATTCATATATGTTGTGGTATCATGGGTAGCTTTATATCGATCTAGATATTTACTGTATTTGCCTGACCATATCAGTCCGCAAACTATGATTGCTATTCCGGCAAGAAGCATAAAAAAACCTCCAAATGGAAGAGAAGAACCATTATATGATTGGCTTGGCTGATATGTCGGGTAAGCTTTATTTGAAGAACTGACAGAGTTGTTATTGCTGCCGGAATTGGAGGATAGTTTTTCCATATCGGCTCCGCAGTTTGAACATATTTGTCCGAGATTAAATGTACCGCAACGTGGACATTCCATTTTTATCACCTTCCTTTGTTTTCTAAATATAGAAGTACATAAAATATTATGTTGGCATATTACAGCTATAAATAATAATGTAATGCGCCGGTAGTGATGTTTCGTTTTTGGTCAAATATGAAATTATGCATATTATTCACTGATATACGGGATATAGAAATGATCAGAACCGAAGTAGAATTCGCATTCGTCAGGGATAGGTTCGCCGTAATGTTCATAAGGCGTATAACTATATGCACAGCCAATGACTATAGGACAGCGTCCCCAGGTATTTCCTGTCATTTTTGCGCTGATACCCTCCCATTCAGTGCTGAACTCATTGTAATACATAAAAACTGTTTTGGGATTAGAATAAAAAACTCTTATAGTTGAGAGGTATCCGCCCATAGAAAAATAAACACTATGCGTGTTATCTTCGGTGATATCAATGCCGTCGGTTTGATTTTTCAGATACAAATATCCGATTGAATATACTATATTATCCCAGGATCTTTCTGCATTATAGGTTGTTCCGTAGATACTTCGCATGGAAACCTTGCCATCATAGAACCCCATATCTGAAGGGGTTACGGGAAATTCACCTTTACAGCCAATCTCTGCCCACACAGAGTTCAGCAATTCGGTGTTATCCTGAGATATCCATCCGGACAGCTTTATACCTTTCTCTATCGTATAACCTTTACCGTCGGTGTCGGTATATGAAAACTCCTGCCACTTAAGATCAAGACTGTTTTCATTATTGCCGGTATCACCATCAGGGATATAATCCTCGGTATCATCATCGGGATAAGTATCAGTTGCTGTAGGGTCTTTGACATCTACGCCGGGATCGACTTCAGTAATTGGTTTGTCAATATCAACATCAACTTCTTTCTCTGTAGAGAGATCCTCAGTTGTCATACGATTATCGGCCTGATTTGAAGCGATTTCTGCATCCATTCTGTCGGTGTATTCATCAAGTTCGGATTTACAGCCTGTTAGTGAAAGAATGATGGACAGTGCAGCAATAATACTAAAAAACCTTCTGCACTTCCGCTTGGTGATCAAGAAGTTTTTGCTTTTTTGCATTACGTCCCCTCCTTCAAAATATGCGCATGATGATGCGGTTTAAAATACCTTCTTATATGCTATATTTTACGCCTGATTATATTGTTTTTCAACGCTTTAATTGATTCATTAAGGCATGGAATATACTGGGCTGACATTAAAACAGGCAGGGCTGCGTATGCAGTCTTGCCTGTTTTGTTACTCGATTACTTAGCGTAAATCTGATTGTGTGACACTACTTTGCTGAGGGGCTTATTTTATAGCCTCATCGATAGCTTTTGAGAACTGGTCTGCGCAGGAGGTGCCGCGCATTCCGCACTGGTTACCGCGGAGGATGTCAGCGACTTCCTTTGCATCCTTTCCTTCAACGAGACGTCCTATTGCCTTGAGGTTGCCGTTGCAGCCTCCTGTAAAATGTACGTTATAGAGCTTTCCGTCCTCGATATCAAAATCAATCTGTACTGAGCAGACACCCTGTGGTGAAAATGTATTATGCATATGTACTTCCTTCTTTCTATATCTTATTTGACAGTTATAACACACGGTCACGTGTGTTTTTACAGCAATTAAAAATTGATTTTGTTATTGTTGTATTCACAACATCCATTATATGTTTGTGGAATCAGTATTATTATCAATTATTTCACTATATTTTGTTATGATAGATCACTCACATCCCAGTTCGTTCGGAGCTGTGCCGGTTGCCCATGGGCTTCCGACATCACATCTTCCGTGATGGTAGGTTTTCGCAGTTTTGGCATTTGGATTGTCGGCTATGCGAAGCCTCATCCTTCCTTCTTCTGACTCGGCAAAGTTGTCGAGCATATTCATTATATTCATAACATCAGTGAAATCAACATCTTCATCCTTCATGGCATCATCACTGCTTTTATCATAATATGGCATGGCTGTTCCTCCTTTCGACTATTTTACATATATGAATGCAAATATAATTTCAGCTTTATGAGATCGATAAGTATTACTTGCTCTAAAAAAAGTGTGATCCCTCATCAAAACTTTATTAATAATAATATACTATCAGAATAAGCAGTCATTAGCAATTATTATATATTTGACATGGCTTTTTGAAAGTTAAAAATTATCAGTTTTATTTAAGGTTTCAGTTTCAAAACAAGTACCAAGAATAAGAATGGGCAGGCCGATCAATTCGGTACCTGCCCTTCTTTTGTGCCACGGCAGAGGTTGTATTTTACGTGTCGGGATTATATAATCATTATGTGTGCATAATCGGCATATTTTATTAGAAATACTATATTTTCTAATCTTTTTTTAATCTTTCTCATATTACAGTTTAATTTTCGGATGTTACTATTAGACCATCGAAAGCAGAAAAACAAACTGATATATAAGAATGATGAAAGGATGAGGATTATGGATAAGTTGGAAAAAGTTGAAAAAATAAGAGAAAAAACCGGTGTGAGCTACGCTGATGCGTTGGAAGCACTTGATTTATGCGAAGGCGATATACTTGATGCAATCGTTTATCTTGAGAAAAGCGGCAAGATCGAAAACAAGACAACCGCAAAGTTCAGCAGCGACTCTTCAGCAGAGAATAAGGCAAGCGAGAGGCTTGTTAATGCAACAGCTGAATACGATAAGAGCAGTGAAAATACTACAGTGGGCGATGGCGTTGACAGCTTCTTCGAGTGGGTTAAGAAGGTTGTCAGAAAGAGTATAGATACAAAGTTCACGGTTAATAAGAGACATGAGCAGGTTATGCAGGTTCCGGTACTCGTTCTTGTACTCGCACTTATATTCTTCTTCTGGATCGTACTTCCGCTCATGGTGATCGGACTCTTCTTCGACTTCAGATATCACTTTGAAGGTGTTGACCAGGTTACGGTGGATGTGAACGGTTTCTGCGACAGGGCAGCTGACGGCGCAACAAACATGAAGAACAGCAGGAAGGCAGAGAAGGCACAGAAGCAGGCTGCAAATGCTGATGCTATGAAGAACGAAACAAAGAATGATGCAGAAAACAACAATACTGATGCAGCAGAGAATGACGCTGATTCAACCGCTAAAGAATCAGATAAAGGCTTCACAACATTTGCTGAGGAGGAAATCAACGAAGCAAAAAAGAGAACTGATGCGGCATTTGATAAGGCTGCAGAGAACGGAACAGAAGCCGGCAACAACGTAGTAGATATCGATTATAAGGAAGTTAACAGTGATCCGGATAACAAGATCACAGGCGAGTACAGATCATAAGACACTTACAAATATTTCCATGTGTAAATAACAAATTCCGTGTAAATAACATATTCCATGTAAATAACACACCCGGGTGTTAAAATATAATGTAAATAGTAAACTTACCGGTGCCGCTCTCTGGCACCGGCACAGCTGTGAAAAGAGAAGGAGCGTGGGTTAAGGATGAGCAGAATACTTATTATTGAGGATGAAGAGAAGATCGCAAGATTCGTCGAGCTTGAGCTGAGACATGAGGGTAATGAGGTTGATAAAGCCTTCGACGGAAGAACAGGTCTCGACAAGGCTATGGAAGGAGACTATGATCTTATTCTTCTTGATATCATGCTTCCGGAACTCAGTGGAATCGAGGTTCTGAGAAGGCTCAGACAGAAGAAGGACACACCTGTTATCATGCTTACTGCAAGAGATGCAGTTATGGATAAGGTCGCAGGACTTGATGCCGGTGCGGATGATTACATCACCAAGCCTTTTGCCATCGAGGAGCTGCTGGCAAGGATACGTGTGGCTCTTAAGAAGAGAGGCGTTGCTTCTGCGGAGGCATCAGCAGAGGCTCATATTAGCAAAAATATAACCATCGGCGAGGTCAGCCTCAACGAGGAGAGCCATGAGGTTAAGGTTAAGGGTAACAGGATCGAGCTTACAAACCGTGAGTTTGAGCTTCTCCGCGTTCTTATGGTAAATAAAAATATAGTCATGAACAGGGACAAGCTTATGAACCTTGTCTGCGGTTACGACTATATGGGCGAAACAAATGTTATTGACGTTTATATAAGATATATAAGAACCAAGATAGATGACAGATTCGGACTCAAGTTTATCACAACCGTCCGCGGTGTGGGATATGTGATCCGTGATAATTAGTTTAAGGAAACAATATGGCAGAAGCAGATAAGAAAAATAAAGCAAAACAGAAAACAAGCTCCATTGCCAGGAAGATCAACAGTGATTTCTTCTTCAGAAGTCTCGCGGCCATAGGTCTTCTGGATTTTATAGTGATCATTATTGCTATAGGCTTCTTCTTTATTAACTGTCATAAGCAGCTTCCGGACAGTATTTTCGAAGATAAGGAAAGATGGCTTTCCATCAGCGGAGCTGCCGATGTAGATTTTGATGTCGATACAAGAGACGGAAGAGAAGAAGTGATCTACAGCGTGAAGCTGGAAGATGGTGAGGTTTATGAGTTCTATGTCAGAGAATACATAGAGATCGTTAATCCGGTTATCTTTGCACTTCTTATCGGAGAACTCATATGGTTCGCAACAGGCTTCTACAAGACCAGACAGATCAGGAAGCGTATGAGACCTCTGTATGAGATCGCTCTTCAGGCAGATGCAGTCAGCAAGCTGGCATCAGGTGTTGTTGATAAGCGAATGCTCACAGAAGACGGAAAGGTTGGTTCCGAAGCTATGGATGGTGCAGCCCTTTCAGAGGGAAATATGCGTCACCTCGAATCAGCCATCAACAAGGCTGATCCGAACTCACCATTTATCAGTACTGGTGATAAGGAACTTCAGGGCATCGAGATCGCACTTAATAACCTCCTGAACGAGATGCAGGAGAGCAGAAAACAGCAGGTACGTTTCGTATCGGATGCATCACATGAGCTTCGTACACCGATCGCGGTTATCCAGGGCTATGTAAATATGCTCGACCGCTGGGGCAAGCAGGACGAACAGATCCTTGAAGAATCGATAGAGGCACTTAAAAATGAATCCGAGCACATGAAGGAACTCGTGGAGCAGCTGCTCTTCCTTGCAAGAGGGGACAGTGGAAGAAATAATCTCCAGAGGAGGGATTTCGATCTTTCCAAGGTTATCTTCGAGGTATGGGAGGAGTCGATCATGATAGACGAATCTCACAGATATAAATTCTACCTTGAAGGCGAGGAGGTTAACGATCTTGAGGAGTATTTTGGAGAAACCGATTTGTTCAGTGCACAGTATATGGAAGAAGGAGCGGACGGCACGGAACCTGGCGGTGAGGATGAACATGGACTGATAATAAATGGTAACCGCAGCTATGACGGAAGCTCTGATAAGGAGTTTAATAAGGAATCTCTGGACGAGATAATAACCAATGATCGTAAGGCTGAAAGAGAGAAATATATGATCAATGGCGATCTTGCGATGATCAAGCAGTCTGCAAGAATTTTCCTGCAGAATGCCGCAAAATATTCGGATAAAAAGAGCGAGATCAAGATTCAGGTTAAAACCGGAAATGAAGGTTCGGTATCATACGTTATTCAGGACGAGGGAATCGGACTAACTCAGGATCAGCTTGATCACATTTTTGAGAGATTCTATCGTTCCGATGAAGCAAGAAATGCAGACACCGGCGGAACCGGGCTCGGACTTTCAATCGCAAAATGGATCATCGATGCTCATGAGGCAAAGGTTGATGTACTTTCAAGAGTCGGTGTAGGAACCAGATTTACGGTTTCTTTTAAACCGCTTAAAGATGTCGAGAAGCTGGATGAAGCAAGCTAATCATAGACGTAGAAAAATACCCGATGTTTTCAATCGGGTATTTCAGACTGTAGACAAAGTCAGGGGCGTTGCCCCTGATTTTTCTATATCAAAAAACTGCGTAAACGCTTATATTTACTGGCTTTACTGC
>OCTW013385879.1_pt1 | contig 11367 bp, 8 predicted proteins | sample 1539671 | NCBI WGS metagenome assembly OCTW01 (sample SAMN02144230, study PRJEB22623) | gut metagenome | biome: sheep rumen | host: Ovis aries | place: New Zealand | reverse complement strand
CAACCACGAGTCTACCGACGGTGCCTTCGCCATGATGGTGAAGAACATCCTGCCTGCCGGTATCAAGGGTATCGTGACCATCGGTTTCGTCTGCGCCCTCGTAGCTTCTCTGGCAGCCTTCTTCAACTCGTGCGCAACCCTCTTCACAGAAGACTTCTACAAGCCGATGAAGAAAGGCATGAGCGAGGCTCACTATGTGTTCGTAGGCCGTATGGCAACGGTGGTCGTCGTGCTGCTCGGTCTGGCGTGGATGCCCATCATGATGAACATGGGTAACCTCTACAGTTACCTGCAGGACATCCAGTCGCTGATTGCCCCGGCCATGGTGGCCGTCTTTACCCTGGGTATCTTCTCCAAGAAGATTACTCCGAAGGCAGGTGAGTGGGGTCTTATCGGCGGCTTCCTTATCGGTATGGTCCGCCTTGTCACGAATGTTATCACCGACTCTGGCAAGGCTGCTATGGACGGAGCCTTCTGGGATGCCACCTCTTGGTTCTGGCAGACCAACTGGCTCATCTTCGAGTGCTGGCTACTCGTGTTCATCATCATCCTGATGGTATGCGTCAGTTGCTTCACTCCCGCACCCTCAAAGGAGCAGGTGGAGGCCATCACCTTCACACCGGAGTTCAAGAAGAGCATCCGCGAGAGCTGGGGCGTATGGGATATCGTAGGTACACTGGTAGTTGTCGGTCTCGTCAGCTGCTTCTATGCTTACTTCTGGTAAACCCAAGCACTAAGGTATGACATTCTATAACGAACACTCCAAGGTCTGGTTATCAGTAGACTGTATCATCTTCGGCTTCGACGATGAGAAACTGAAGATACTCATCGGCAAGCGCAAGATGGATCCCGGGCGCGGCGAATGGAGCCTCTACGGAGGCTTCGTCGCCAGCGACGAGAGTGTCGACGAGGCTGCCACGAGGACGCTCTACGAGTTGACCGGACTGCGGAATCTGTTCATGCGCCAGGTGGGTGCCTTCGGAAAGGTAGACCGTGACCCTGGAGAGCGCGTGGTGTCTGTCGCCTACTATGCCCTCATCAACGTGAAGGACTACGACGACGACCTGCGTCTGTCGCACGGTGTGAAGTGGGTCGACATCAACGAGATTCCCCCACTCTACTCTGACCACAACGAGATGGTCATCAAGGCGCGGAAAATGATGCAGCAGAAGCTGGCCCACGAGCCCGTAGGCTTCCGTCTGCTCCCGCCACTCTTCACCCTCACCCAGCTACAGCATCTCTACGAGGCTGTCAACGGCGCAGAACTCGACAAGCGCAACTTCCGCAAGCGTATCAAGGAGATGGACTTCATCGAGAAAACCGAGTTGATGGACAAGACCAGCTCCAAGCGCGGTGCATACCTCTACCGATTCAACAAGCGTGCTTATAACGAAGCACCCTATTTCAAATTATAAAACAAATCAATTATGTTAGAAGAACTCAAAGAAAAAGTATTCAAGGCTAATCTCGACCTCGTCAAGCAGAACCTGGTCATCTTCACCTGGGGTAACGTCTCTGGTATCGACCGTGAGAACGGCCTCGTGGTCATTAAGCCCTCTGGCGTTGACTACGATGTGATGAAAGCATCCGATATGGTGGTTGTAGACCTCAAAACAGGCGAGGTGGTCGACGGCGACCTCAACCCGTCGTCAGACACCCCCACACACTTGGTGCTATACAAGGCCTTCCCCAACATTCAGGGTGTGGTACACACCCACTCCACCTACGCTACCGCCTTCGCCCAGGCCGGACGCGACATCCCCAACATCGGAACTACCCATGCCGACTACTTCTATCAGGACATCCCCTGCACGCGTGATATGACAGAGGCAGAGGTGAAGGGAAACTATGAGCTGGAGACAGGTAATGTCATCGTCGACGAAATCCTGAACATCCGTAAGATCAACCCCGACCACACGCCGGCCGTACTCGTGAAGAATCATGGTCCTTTCTCCTGGGGAACCTCTCCCGACAATGCCGTCTACAACGCCAAGGTGATGGAGCAGTGTGCCAAGATGGCATTCGTGGCATTCTCCGTGAACCCGAACCTCACGATGAACCCGCTGCTCGTCGAGAAGCACTACATGCGTAAACACGGCCCCAACGCCTACTACGGACAAAAAGGTCAGAAACATTAATATTAATATAACAAACAAAAAAATTAATATCACAATTATGAATAAAGCATTTGAGAATTACGAGATTTGGTGGGTGACTGGCGCACAGTTGCTCTATGGTGGTGACGCAGTCGTAGCCGTCGACGGTCATAGCAAGGAGATGGTAGAGGGTCTGAACGCCTCTGGCAACATTCCCGTGAAGATCGTATATAAAGGTACGGCCAACAGTTCGAAGGAGGTAGAGCAGGTGATGCTCGCCGCCAACAACGATGAGAAGTGCGTCGGTATCATCACCTGGATGCACACCTTCTCACCTGCCAAGATGTGGATCAAGGGTCTGCAGGCTCTGCAGAAGCCGCTGCTCCACTTCCATACACAGTACAACGCCGAGATCCCCTGGGAGACGATGGACATGGACTTCATGAACCTCAACCAGAGTGCTCACGGTGATATCGAGTTCGGACATATCTGCACCCGTATGCGTGTGCCCCGCAAGGTGGTCTGCGGCTACTGGAAGGACGAGGCCGCCCAGAAGCAGATTGCCGTCTGGGCCCGTGTGGCCGTCGGTGTGGCCGATGCTCACAACGTGCGCTGCCTGATGTTCGGTATGAACATGAACAACGTGGCCGTCACCGACGGTGACCGCGTAGAGTTCGAGCAGCGTCTGGGATACCATGTCGACTACTACCCCGTATCGTCTCTGATGGAGTACTTCAAGAAGGTCACCGACAAGGAGGCCGATGAACTTGTCGAGGAGTACAAGAAGGCCTACACCATCAAGATCGACGAGAGCGGTGAGGAGGTGTACTGGCAGAAGGTGAAGAATGCCGCCAAGGCAGAGATCGCCCTGCGCCGCGTGCTGAAGGATGAGGGCGCCACCGCCTTCACCACCAACTTCGACGACCTCGGCGATGCCGACATCGACGCTCCCGACTTCTGCGGCTTCGACCAGATTCCCGGCTTGGCCTCGCAGCGCCTGATGGAAGAAGGCTACGGCTTCGGTGCCGAGGGCGACTGGAAGACAGCCTGCCTCTATCGCACCCTCTGGGTCATCTCGCAGGGTCTGCCCACAGGATGCTCGTTCCTCGAGGACTACACCCTGAACTTCGCCGGCGACCGCAGCAGCTGCCTCCAGAGCCACATGCTCGAGGTTTGCCCGCTCATCGCTGTCGACAAGCCCAAACTCGAGGTACACTTCCTCGGCATCGGTATCCGCAAGCAGCAGACTGCCCGCCTCGTGTTCACCTCTAAGGTCGGACGTGGCATCAAGGCTACCGTCGTTGACCTCGGCAACCGTTTCCGCCTCATCTCTCAGGAGGTCGAGTGCATCGAGCCGAAGCCCATGCCGAACCTCCCCGTGGCCTCTGCCCTCTGGGTACCGCAGCCCACGTTCGAGATCGGTGCCGGTGCTTGGATCCTCGCCGGAGGTACCCACCACAGCGCCTTCTCCTACGACATCACTGAGGAGTACTGGGAGGACTTCGCCGAGATGCTTGGCATCGAGTACGTCAAGATCAACAAGGATACGAAGACCTACGAGTTCAAGCAGCAGTTGCAGAACAATGAGATATATTACATGTTAAACAAGGCACTCCGTTAAATTTAAACACAGAGATACAGAGACACAGAGTGATATTCAATAATCAACGATGAATTCTGTACCTCTCTGTGTCTCTGTGTTGAAAAAAGAAAAAGACTATGACAGCAAAACAGACTATCGAGGCTGGAAAGGCCATATTAGGTATAGAATTCGGTTCAACGAGAATCAAGGCCGTCCTCATCGATGAGGACAACAAGCCCATTGCACAGGGCTCGCATGAGTGGGAGAACCAGTTGGTAGACGGTCTCTGGACCTACTCTACCGAGGCTATCTGGTACGGACTCCAGGACTGCTACGCCGAACTCCGCAAGGACGTGATGAAGCAGTACGACTGCGAGATCGAAGCCCTTGCCGCCATCGGCTTCTCTGCCATGATGCATGGCTATATGGCCTTCAACAAGAAGCAGGAGATCCTCGTACCCTTCCGCACCTGGCGTAATACCAATACCGGAAAGGCCGCAGCCGAACTCTCCAAACTCTTCAACTACAACATCCCCCTCCGCTGGAGCATCAGCCACCTCTACGAGGCTATCCTCGACAACGAGGAGCACGTCAGCGACATCAAGTATCTGACGACACTGGCAGGCTATGTACACTGGCAGGTCACCGGCCAGTTCGTGCTGGGCGTGGGCGATGCATCAGGTATGATTCCTGTTGACCCTGCCACAAAGACCTACGACGCAGAGATGGTAAAGAAGTTTGACGAGCTGATTGCGCCAAAGGGATTCTCCTGGAAGTTGCTGGATATCCTGCCTAAATCACTGAATGCCGGTGAGAGCGCTGGCTTCCTCACACCAGAAGGAGCCAAGAAGCTCGACGTCAGCGGTCACCTTAAGGCTGGTATCCCCGTCTGTCCGCCAGAGGGCGACGCCGGTACAGGCATGGTGGCCACCAATGCCGTCAAGCAGCGTACGGGTAACGTAAGCGCAGGCACATCGTCGTTCTCGATGATTGTACTTGAGAAGCCGCTGAGCAAGCCTTACGAGATGATCGACATGGTCACCACACCAGACGGAAGCCTCGTGGCTATGGTACATTGTAACAACTGTACCAGCGACATCAACGCCTGGGTGGGACTCTTTAAGGAATATCAGCAACTGCTTGGTATCAAGGTAGATATGAACGAACTCTACGGTAAACTCTTCAACAAGGCCCTGGAGGGTGATACCGACTGTGGCGGACTGATGGCTTACAACTATGTTTCTGGTGAGCCTGTCACAGGTCTGCACGAAGGTCGCCCCATGTTCATCCGTTCTGCCAGCGACAAGTTCAACCTTGCCAACTTCATGCGTGCCCACCTCTATGGTGCCATCGGTGTGCTGAAGATCGGTAACGATATCCTGCTGAAGGAAGAGAAGATCCGCGTGGACCGCATCACTGGCCATGGCGGTTACTTCAAGACGCCAGGAGTCGGCCAGCGCATGCTCGCCGCTGCCCTCAACTCGCCCATCTCCGTCATGGAGACCGCTGGCGAAGGTGGTGCCTGGGGTATCGCCCTGTTGGCTGGCTATCTGGTCAATAATCCCGACAAACTCAGTCTGGCTGATTACCTCGAGAAGGTGGTCTTCGCTGGCAATACTGGCGTCAGCATCGCCCCGACAGCAGAAGACGTGGCCGGTTTCGAGAAATATATCGAGAACTACAAGAAGTGTCTGCCCGTAGAGCAGTGCGCTGTAGACAACAAGCAGTAATCACATGAAGGATAGGCGGGGGCATACCCCGCTTATCCATTTATTCTTAACTAAACTATATTAATAATGAGAAAACTACTTATCACTCTATCTATCGCTGCATTCTCCATGCCGATGACGGCTGAGAATGTCAAAGCCACCATCCACGCAGACCAGCCCGGTGCCAAGATCAACAAGGAGATCTACGGCCAGTTCTCTGAACACCTCGGCTCGTGTATCTACGGCGGCCTGTGGGTGGGCGAAGACTCTAAGATCCCCAACATCCAGGGCTACCGCAAGGATGTGTTCGACGCGCTGAAGGCCCTGAAGATCCCCGTGATGCGCTGGCCAGGCGGCTGCTTCGCCGACGACTACCACTGGATGGACGGTATCGGCCCGAAGAAAGACCGTCCCTCGCTGCGCAACAACAACTGGGGCGGCACCATCGAGGACAACTCGTTCGGTACCCATGAGTTTCTGAACCTCTGTGAGATGCTGGGCTGTGAGCCGTATATCAGCGGCAACGTAGGCTCGGGCACCGTCAAGGAGATGGCCCAGTGGGTGGAGTACATGACCAGCGACGGCGATACCCCGATGGCCCGTCTGCGTCGTGCCAATGGTCGCGACAAGGCCTGGAAGGTGAAATACTTCGGCATCGGCAACGAGGCCTGGGGTTGCGGCGGCAATATGACGCCGGAGTACTACAGCGACGAGTACCGCAAGTTCAACACCTACCTGCGCGACCAGCCAGGCAACCGCCTCTACCGCATCGCTTCAGGTGCCAGCGACTACGACTACAACTGGACAAAGGTGCTCATGGAGAAGATCGGCCGACAGATGCAGGGTATCTCCTTACATTATTATACTTGTTCTGGCTGGAACGGTTCAAAGGGTGCAGCCACGAAGTTTACCGACGATCAGTACTACTGGGCCCTCGGCAAGTGTACGGAGATCGAGGAGGTGATCCAGAAGCACAAGGCCATCATGGACGAGAAAGACCCGCAGAACAAGATCGGCCTGCTCGTCGATGAGTGGGGCACCTGGTGGGACGAGGAGCCTGGCACCATCGCCGGACACCTGTATCAGCAGAACGCCCTCCGCGATGCCTTCGTGGCCGCCCTGTCGCTGAATATCTTCCACAAGTACACCGACCGCGTGAAGATGGCAAACATTGCCCAGGTGGTGAACGTGCTGCAGTCGATGATCCTCACCGACCAAGAAGGTACAGGCCACATGGTGCTTACGCCGACCTACCATGTGTTTGAGATGTACACCCCGTTCCAGGAGGCCACCTATCTCCCACTCGACCTCGAGAGTGAGATCATGGCTGTGAGCAAGGGCTACTTCAAGGAGAAGAAGGAAGCCAAGGACCAGGGCTATCGCCCCTGCCCGATGCTCTCCGCCTCTGCTGCGAAGACCCAGGACGGATCGATTGTGCTCGCCGTGACCAACGTCAGCCTCGACAAGGACCAGACCATCGACTTCAACATCGACGGCTTCAGTGCCAAGCAGGTCAGCGGCCGTATCCTCACATCAAAGAATGCTGCCGACTACAACGACTTCAACCATCCGAATGTCGTTGCCCCCAAGACTTTCAGCGATGCCAGCCTGAAGAAAGGCGTGCTCACGGTGAAGGTGCCTGCCAAGTCACTCGTCGTGCTCAGCATCAAATAAGGAAATCATTAAGTGATACCTGATTTACGCTCTGCTGACTCCGTGTCAACTCGTTGGTTGACGGGAGTCAGCTTATTAGTTGACTACAGTCGAATAACCAGTTGACGCCTGTCGGCAAACGGTTTAGGCGGCTCAAAATGTCAGATTACTCCGGGCAGACGGTCAGATTACCCCGGGCAAACAGTCAGATTACTCCGAGCAAACGGTCAGTTTACTCGGAGTTTTCCATTTCCGCAAAGCCACTCTTCCGGGAGCGCAGGGCGCGAGGCCAGCGCATCTAACGGCGGTAGTATATCCGCACGTGGGATATCATCTCAGACCTCAGATAGGGCGGTGCCTGGGTGCAGAGCTCTTCAAGCCACTTATTGGCCATATATGGCGTGAGGCCGAAGAGCGCCTTCATGTTACCCGTGGTCAGGCGGTCGTGGGTTTTGAAGTATTCGTCCAGCCGCGCCATGATCTGCTCTTTGGTCACATCTGCTGAATGGCCTACTTTCCCGTGGCCCGTAGCGTTGATATAGTGATACTCCGTTCGGTGCAGTTGCCTCAGCAGTTCCTCGTCGGGGGTGAATCCGATGGACTCCACGACCACATCGTTGCCCGTAATCATCGAGGCATCGGTGTAGTGCGGCTTCACCCTCTGGCCGTTCTCATCCGTGCGCTCACGGAAGCCGAGCCTCAGGTAGAAGTTACCCAGCCCCTCGATGTGCACGTTGTGATTGTCCGTCAGAATCTCCACGATCTGCTCCTTCAGTATCCTGATGACGCTCTCCACGTGACTGGCCTCGGCCGCATTGTACGTCTTCACCTGACTGACGATATACTCCTGGTTGAGCGCAAAGTCGGTCTCATGCCTCACGTGATAGGTCTCCCTGCCCTCCGAATCCTTCTGTGGATTGCGGTGTACGCCGAATTTGATTGTATTTCCCATTGTCGTTTGCCTTTTACTTGCAAAAGTAAACAAATTACGCGACACTTGCAAACTTTTGGCCGACAATATTATTTATTTAGGCCCCGATACGGATGTGCGCATTCAGCTATCCAAGTAAATTAACGTTGTTTAGAAAAGAAATATTCCGAAACCGACGCTTGTTTCGGAATATTTTTGTATCTTTGCACGCAAATCATCGTTTAACAATTAATTATTCATTATGAACGACAACAAAGTTATGAACAAGGCAGCGGATAATATCCGTATCCTCGCTGCCTCAATGGTTGAAAAGGCCAAGTCGGGTCACCCCGGCGGTGCCATGGGTGGTGCAGACTTCATCAACACCCTGTACAGTGAGTTCTTAGTATATGACCCCGAAAATCCCGCATGGGAAGGTCGCGACCGCTTCTTCCTCGATCCCGGTCACATGGCTCCGATGCTCTACAGCCAGCTCTGCCTCATCGGCAAGTACACGCTGGAGGATCTGAAGAACCTGCGCCAGTGGGGTTCGGTGACTCCCGGTCACCCCGAGCGCGAGATTGAGCGCGGCATCGAGAACACATCTGGTCCCCTCGGACAGGGTCACACCTTCGCCGTCGGTGCTGCCATCGCCGCCAAGTTCCTGAAGGCTCGTCTGGGCAACGTGATGAACCAGACCATCTACGCCTACATCTCTGACGGTGGCGTGCAGGAGGAGATCTCGCAGGGCGCCGGCCGTATCGCCGGTAACCTCGGCCTCGACAACCTCATCATGTTCTACGACGCCAACGATATCCAGCTCTCTACAAAGACCGAGGTGGTGACCAGCGAGGACACCGCCAAGAAGTACGAGGCCTGGGGCTGGTACGTGCAGAAGATCGACGGTAACGACGTCGACCAGATCCGCGAGGCCATCAAGAAGGCCCAGGCCGAGAAGGAGCGTCCTTCTCTCATCATCGGTCACTGTGTGATGGGTAAGGGTGCCCGCAAGGCTGACGGCTCTTCCTACGAGAGCAACTGTGCTACCCACGGAGCTCCCCTCGGTGGCGATGCCTACATCAACACGATGAAGAACCTGGGTGCCGATCCCGAGAACCCGTTCCAGATCTTCCCCGAGGTACAGGAGATGTATGCCAAGCGCCGTGAGGAGCTGAAGAAGATTGTGGCTGAGCGCTACGCCGAGAAGGCAGAGTGGGCCAAGGGTCATCCCCAGCAGGCCAAGCAACTCGAGGAGTGGTTCAGCGGCAAGGCTCCCGTCATCGACTGGAGCAAGGTGGAGCAGAAGGCCGGCTCGGCTACCCGCAGCGCCTCGGCTGCCGTCCTCGGCCAGTTGGCTGAGCAGGTGCCAAACATGATCTGCGCTTCTGCCGACCTCTCTAACTCCGACAATACCAACGGCTTCCTGAAGAAGACCCACAACATCGTGAAGGGCGACTTCACAGGTGCCTTCTTCCAGGCTGGCGTGGCTGAGTTGACGATGGCCTGCTGCTGCATCGGTATGGCCCTCCACGGCGGTGTCATCCCCGCCTGCGGTACCTTCTTCGTGTTCTCCGACTATATGAAGCCCGCCGTCCGTATGGCTGCCCTCATGGAACTGCCCGTGAAGTTCATCTGGACCCACGATGCCTTCCGTGTAGGCGAGGATGGTCCTACCCACGAGCCCGTTGAGCAGGAGGCACAGATCCGCCTGATGGAGAAACTGAAGAACCACCACGGCAAGAACTCCGTGCTCGTGGTTCGTCCGGCCGATGCCGAGGAGACCACCGTCTGCTGGCGCATGGCCATGGAGAATACCGACACTCCGACCGCTCTCATCTTCTCTCGCCAGAACATCGAGATGCTGCCCGAGGGCAACGACTACTCGCAGGCTACGAAGGGTGCATACGTTGTCGCCGGCAGCGATGAGGACTACGACGTGATCCTGCTCGCCAGCGGTTCTGAGGTGTCTACACTGGAGGCTGGTGCCAAGCTGCTGGCTGCCGACGGCATCAAGACCCGCGTGGTCAGCGTTCCTTCCGAGGGACTGTTCCGCAGCCAGTCGAAGGAGTACCAGCAGAGCGTGCTGCCCGCAGGCAAGAAGAAGTTCGGTCTGACCGCCGGTTTGCCCGTCAACCTCGAGGGTCTCGTAGGTGCCGACGGCTGTGTATGGGGTCTGGAGAGCTTCGGATTCTCTGCTCCTTACAAGGTGCTCGACGAGAAACTCGGCTTCACCGGCCAGAATGTCTATGAGCAGGTAAAGAAATTATTAGCATAACCCATTAGTTTACGGTTTACAGTTTACAGTTTACAGTTGAATACCTGGCAACGTGCCACTTTCCTACTGTAAATGTAATCATCTGTAAACCGTAAACTGTAAACTGTAAACAGAAAACAAACAAACAAATATGGAAATCAAGACTATAGGACTCGCCAGCGATCATGCTGGCTTTGCCTTAAAACAGTTCGTAAAGAAATACCTCGAAGAGAAGGGTTATCAGTATAAGGACTATGGTACTTATACCGAAGAGTCCTGCGACTACTCCGACTTCGGTCATGCCCTGGCTAAGGGCATCGAGGACGGTGAGGTCTATCCCGGCATTGCCATCTGCGGCTCTGGTGAGGGCATCAACATGACGCTCAACAAGCACCAGTCCATCCGTGCCGGTCTGTGCTGGATTCCTGAGATCGCCCATCTCATCCGTCAGCACAACAATGCCAACGTGCTGGTGATGCCCGGTCGCTTCATCGATGAGGACATGGCCCGCAAGATCATGGACGAGTATTTCTCCACCGAGTTCGAAGGCGGCCGCCATCAGAAGCGCATCGACAAGATTCCCGTCAAGTAAGGGATGCCTTCTATCACTTGTACTGATGCCTTGCACGACGTGTACTAATGCCTTCCATACCCCCATAGGAGGCATTCCTTACTGTCGTGCAAGGCATCTCTATTATTTGTGCAAGGCATCAGAACGACCCGTGGAAGACCATTTCACAACCTCGGCGTCGCCGAAAGACTCATAGCCACTGATGAGGACGCGGTCTCCGGCATGGAGGCCGCTGATTACTTCGTAGTGCTCAGTGTTCTGACGACCAAGTCTGATAGGGACGCGACGGGCGCGATGGCCTGTTTTGTCAACCACCATGATCCACTGTCCGCCCGTTTGTGCGTAAAAATTGCCGCGAGGAATGATAAGCCGGCGCTCAGGCTTGCCAAGTTCGATTTGCAGGCGAAGGGTCTGTCCGGGACGGAGTTCAGAGTTTAGGGAGTCCCCAGACTTTAACTCAACGGCAAAGCTATGCTCTTGTACCAATGGCGTGGTGCGGCTTACTTCAAAGGCATAGCGATGGCCTTTCATCATGGCGGTGGCAGGGAGACCGGTCTGTACGCGGTCGATATAGTATTCATTGAGGCGGGCC
>OCTW011425566.1_pt1 | contig 11367 bp, 8 predicted proteins | sample 1539671 | NCBI WGS metagenome assembly OCTW01 (sample SAMN02144230, study PRJEB22623) | gut metagenome | biome: sheep rumen | host: Ovis aries | place: New Zealand | reverse complement strand
GGCGGCGACGGCCAGTATACTCAGGGCGACTGCTTCCCCACAGGCACGGTGCTCACCTTTGATAATATGTCCCTCAAAGACCTGAGCAGCGACGAGAACGACTACAAGGCGCCCGAACAGTGGCAGCGAGCCGAGATACTCACAAATCAGGTCGCCTATTTTCCCGAGAGAACAAAGCAGGCGACCCTTCTCTGCACCGACAAGAGCCCGCAGAGCTTCGAGGTCATCGACTCCTCGGGCAAGAGCGTCTACTCGGGCGAGAGCAGCTATTTCGGCGTTGACGAGGACTCCGGCGACACGGTGCATATACTTGATTTCTCGGAGCTCAGGGACGAGGGCACCTATCATATCGAGGCCGCGAACGGCGCCGTGAGCCGTGACTTCGCTGTCGGCGGAAAGGACAGCTATTCCGCAATGCTCTACGATGCGCTGAATTATTTCTACCAGAACCGCAGCGGCATCGAGATCAAGAGCGAGTACATCACCTCGGGCGACAAGAACAGCCTCGCCCGTGCGGCAGGCCACCCGTCCGATATGGCCGAGATCGAACAGACATGGGGCTATTCGGGCACGAGCGGCTCGATAGACGTAACGGGCGGCTGGTACGACGCGGGCGACCACGGCAAGTATGTTGTAAACGGCGGCTTCTCTCTCTGGCTGATGCAGAACCAGTACGAGTTCGCCAAGCAGAACGGCTTTGCCGACGCCTACGCCGACGGCACCATGTATCTCCCCGAAAACTCCAACGGCTATCCCGATCTGCTCGATGAGGCGCGTTTCGAGATGGAGTGGATGTTCAAGATGATAGTCGCCTCGGGCGACTGCAAGGACATGGCTTACCATAAGGCGCACGACGAGACGTGGACAGGTCTTGGCGTTGCCCCGGCAGACGACGACAAGAAGCGCATCGTCAAGCCCCCCACGACCGCGGCGACCCTCAACCTTGCTGCCTGCGCAGCTCAGGCCTCGCGCCTCTGGAAGGGCATCGACGACGACTTCTCGGCGCTCTGCCTTGAAAACGCAGAAAAGTGCTACAGGGCTGCAAAGAAGCACCCCGATATGTATGCGCCGCTCGATGAGTCTCAGGGCGGCGGCGCCTACGGTGACGACGACGTCAAGGACGAGTTTTACTGGGCGGCTATGGAGCTCTACATAACCACCGGCAGCGAGGAATATTTAGACGATGCCGAGGCCTCGGACTATTATCTGAGCGTTCCCGTTACCATGAGCGGCGGCGAGTCTGTCGGCGCAGCGGGAAGCTTCGACTGGGGTCATGTCGGAGCGCTTGCAAACCTTAGCGCCGCCCTCAATCCTGACCGCTTCGAGGACGACGACAAGGAGAGCATATCAAAAGCCTTCAAGTCCGCAGCGGACACCTTCCTCGACATGGAGAAAAAGCAGGGCTACGGCCTTCCCTACGCCCAGAGCACCATAAGCTACAACGACAGCGGCAAGGGCTATATCTGGGGAAGCAACAGCGTTGTTGCCGACAATTCCGTGGTGCTGGCCTACGCCTATATGCTCACGGGTGACACCGCCTATCTTGATGGTGTCTGCGGCGGCCTTGACTACCTGCTGGGCAGGAATGCAATGGATCAGTCCTACGTCACGGGCTACGGCACACACTCTACCGAGAACCCCCACCACCGCTACTGGTCTAACCAGATAGATGCAGCCTTCCCGAAGGCGCCCTGCGGAGTTCTTGCGGGCGGCCCCAACAGCGGAATGGAGGACCCCTGGGTACGCGGCAGCGGCTGGAAAAAGGGTCAGATCGCTCCTCAGAAGTGCTACCTTGACCACATCGAGGCCTGGTCTGTGAACGAGTGTACGATCAACTGGAACGCCTCGCTGGCTTGGCTCGTGGCCTTTGCGGCTCAAGAGAACACGGGCATCGAGATCGGCAGCACAGGCTCCGACACGGGCGCCGAGAACGACGGCGGCAGCGGCAAGCCCAACACCGAGCAGACATACGACGAGTCTCAGGCCGAGGAGAACGCCTCAAAGAACGCCGAGGACAAGGGCAAGACCGATGACGATGATGACGGGGACAAGGACACCGACCGAAGCGACAAGTCCTCAAAGGCCGAGGACGAGAAGGAAGGCGGCAGCAAGTTTGCCGTGATCGCGCTGATAGTCGGCGCTGTAGTCGTGGTGCTGATCTCCGTCGAGGTCTTTGCCTACAAGGTGATGAAGCTCAAGCGTCAGCAGCTTCCCGCCGCTCCCGCAGCACCTCAGCAGACACAGCAGACACAGCAGACACGACCCGATGAACAGGAAAAGAAATAACAAAAAGCAGCCCGCGCGGAGCGCTATGCTCCGTCGGGCTGCTTTGTTGATGTCAGGTGAATATTGTATGGTCGAAAGATCACATCATGCTGTTGATGAAGGTGTAGGTCGTGCCGTCGCTGTCTGTCCAGACAAGGCCTGTGTTGGTGAACTGAACGCTGCCGGAGTGGTCGGAATCAATAACGGTGGAGGTCTTTACACTTCCGTCATCACTGTAAACCTCCTTGGACTTGGAGCCGTTGGTGTAGGTGAGCTTGGAGTCGGTAACGGTGCCCACGAAGCCCCATATCATCGTCTCGCCTGCGTTGACTCTCTCGGTAACGGTAACAAAGTATTCGCCGTTGTCGTGCTTGATGATATCCATCCAGGCCTTTACGCCGTTGCCCTCGTAGAAGTTGCCTGTTGCCATCTCGTCGCGGGTGGGCTGCTTGTCAGCGTACTTGTCGTCCTTGGTGGTATCGTCAGCCTTGGGAGCCTCGTAGTTCGCGGCAGAGGGCGAACCCTGTACAGGAACGAAGCAGGTCGCGTGCTCGATCTCGCCGAGGTCGTCCTTGAGCTCGATGCCGTAGGACTTGGCTACCCAAGCGCCTGACTTGCCCGAGTAGAGAACGTCGCTCTTGCGGGTGCCGCCCGACATATATGTGTTTACCTTGCGGCAGTTGCTGAAAGCAAGAGTGCCGTTGGCGTCGAAGGAACCTGTCATATCCCAGTAGTTGTACTCGGTGTCGTCAACAGGCCATACCATGTGGATAGAGTAGGTGTCGTTGCCGATGTTGGTGATCTCGATGGTCGCCTTGCCGAGCTTGCGCTCAACGTAGGTGCCTGCGTACTTGTCGCCTGCGACCTTAACGGGCTTGAAGTCGGGCAGCTCGGGAGCTGCGGGTGTTGCTGCGGGAGCCTGTGTTGCGGGAGCAGCCTCTGTTGCCTTGGTGGTGTCGGCAGCCTGAGTGGTCTGTGCGGCCTCGGTCTGGGCTGCCTGAGTGTCGGCGGGCTTTTCGGTGTCTGCGGGCTTTGTCTCTGCCTGAGAATCATTATCGCCTGCGGCAGAAGCGTCTTCTGCTGCCGATGCGGTGGTGGACTGTGTTACAGGTGCGTTGTTGTCTGCGGTGGTGCTGCTGTCGGTGCTGCCGCAGCCTGCAAGTGCAAGTACGGAAACGAGTGCAGCCACAGCGCTCAATCTTTTGATCATCATTACAAGATTCCTTCTTTCTTAATACTTCCGTTCGGCGGGCTTCTCGTACTCCCGCCGCGATTATTATATTATCACTAATGTGATATTTAATCAATAGTTAAAATATCTAAAGATCGTATCTGTAAGGCGCGAATACTGTTGATAATTGGCGCAGTTAACAGAACTTTCGCAAATTATTGATTTTTCCGTGAAGGCGTGCTATAATGGAAAAAAGGCTGTCTTTTCGGGAGGGCAATTATCCCGGAAGGAAAAAACAGCTAAAGGGAGATGCCGCAGATGAACGTATCAAAAAACGACAGGCGCGTTATGAAAACAAGAAAGGCGATCAATGATGCTTTTTCGGAGCTGCTCGCGGAGAAGGAGCTGAGAAAGATAACCGTTCAGGAGATCGCCGACAAGGCGGACATCAACCGCGTTACCTTCTACAAGCATTATCTGGACGTTTATGACCTTTACGAGAAGGCGGAGAAGGAGATACTGGTCGATCTCGGCCTGCTGATACTTGACCTTGAGGCGCTGTCCTCAAAGGAAGTGTTTGCACATCTCACCGAGCATATATTAAACAACCGCGTCACCTTCAAAATGATATTCAGCCCCAACAACACCAGCGGGCTGAAGGATAAATTCAGCAGGATGATGGAGGGGCTGTTCTATAAGATGCAGTCCGAGGCCGTGCCTGCGGGCAAGCACGTTTCCGAAACTGTGCTCATGTACCAGAGCTGCTACAGGGCGCAGGGCTGTCTTGCGCTTATCTCCAAATGGGTGCTGCGCGACTTTTCGGAGCCGCGGGAGAAGATAGCCGAAGCGATCTCGGGGCTCGACCGCAACACCGCGGAATACATGAGCAAGAACGCCTGACGGCGAAAAGGGAGAAGCGCTATGCTATTTACTTACCTGATCTCCAACTACATGACCCTGCTGATAATCTCGGCGGTGGTGGTGCTGATATTTGTAAACAAGGACTACGACATTCCCGCGTCACAGATGTTCCTGCTCAGCGTCGGCCTGCTGCTGGTGATAACCGTCTTCGACACCGTCGAGGAGCTGTGCCTGACAGAAAACGACATACTGGTGCTGACCCTTGCCGAGCGCGTGAAGCTGAGGACGATAGCTGCCGCCATAAAATATATCCTGCGGCCGTTCGTGATAATGATCGAGGTCTTTATAATAATCCCGCCGAAGAACAAGTGGAAGCCCCTTGCGGCTATCCCTGCGGCAGCCAACCTGATCGTTTATTCCACAATGTTCATGGAAAGCGGCATCGCCGTGTCCATCAGCCCCAACAACACCTTCGTCCCGGGGCCGCTGAGAATGACGGTCTATTATACACAGATATTCTATATCCTGCTGCTGGTGTGGATCTCGGCGAAATATTTCAAGGACATGAGCCGCGGCAAGAACGTCATCGTTATCCTTGTGACGGTCCAGACCATCATGACCTCGCTGCTGGAGTATGGCAACCGCGCTCCCGGCTTTGTAAATCCCGTCACGGCGCTGGCGATGCTTGAGTATTACATCTACCTCTCCGTCGTCTACCAGCAGGAGATGCGCAACACCATCTCTCAGAAGGACCTCGACCTTGAAAAGGAGCGTATGCTGATACTGAGGAATCAGATACAGCCCCACTTCATCTACAACTCCCTGAGCATTATCCGCTCTCTGGCGAAGCGCGACAGCGAACGCGCCGTCAGCTGCATCGACACCTTTTCGGACTACCTTAAAGCCCACATCGGCGCTATCGAAAACGATGAGCTCGTGGACTTTGAAAAGGAGCTCGGGAACGTGCGGGTCTATCTTGATCTGGTAAGGGCGGACAAGTCGCGGAAGCTTGAGGTCATCTACGAGCTCGGCACTGTTGATTTCCGTATCCCGCCGCTCTCGCTGGAGCCGATAGTCGAAAATGCCGTGAACCACGGCATCGGCCGCGAGGGCGGGACGATAACCATACACACCGAGGAAGCCGCCGAAAGCTTTGTTATCACGATCTCTGACAACGGGACGGCGAAGAACTCGCCCACAGACGATGTGCCGTTCCACATGGGCGTAGGCATCGAGAACACCCGTAAGCGCCTTTCGCTGCTCTGCGGGGGAACTCTCGAGATGGATATGCAGCCCTGCGGAACAACAGTAACATTGAACATTCCAAAGGACGGAAAGGACGTAAAGAATGAAGATCCTTATAGCAGACGACAACCAGCTGATAGTTGAGGATTATCTGGACGAGATGAGCAAGATCGTGCCTCACGCCCAGTGCATCGGCACCAGCGACCCTACCGACGTCATCAGGCTCTTTGAGGAGTACAGGTTCGATGTTGTCATAATGGACATAGATATGCCCGAGATAAGCGGCATAACCCTTGCAAAGAAGATACTTGCGATCAAGCCCCGCACGAACATAATCTACGTTACGGGCTACGAGAAATTTGCCCTGCAAAGCTGGGACACCTTTGCAAGCTCCTTCCTGATAAAGCCCGTCAGCACTGAGAAATTCCGCGAGGCCTTCGAGCACCTGCGTCACCCAGTCTCGAAAATACCCGACGAGTACATCGAGTCCGAATACGCGGGCGAGAACAGGATAGGCAAAAAGATACTCAAATGCCGCGAGGAGCGCAGCATGACCCGCGACGAGCTCTCGGGGCTGCTGGGCGTCACTCCGCAGACCGTCTCCCGCTGGGAGAACGGCAAGCGTATCCCCGATATCATCACCTTCCTCAAGCTTGCCCAGATACTCGCCGTTGACCCCGGGGAGCTGATGTGCTGAAGCGCCTCGGGGTCAATGGCTAAGTGAATAGAGAATAGTTAGAGCCTTCCCTTTGGGAAGGCTCCACTCTTCACTATAAACTATTCACTGAGCAGCGCAGCACAGCACATCACATCAGGCCGCAGATAAGGTTTGCGAACTCTACCGGGTCCTCTACCGAAAGGCCTTCGATCAGGCGGGCCTGAGAGTAGAGCAGCTTGGTGTAATCGGTCAGCTTGTCCTTGTCGGTGTCGTACAGAGCTTTAAGCTTTTCAAAGATCGGGTGAGAAGCGTTGAGCTCGAGAGTCTTGGCGGCGCTTACGTCCTGTCCCTCGTTCTGGGGCATCGAGGAAAGCACCTTCTCCATCTCTATCGTTATCGGGCCGTCGGCAGAGAGGCACACGGGGTGGGTCTTGAGCTTTGTTGAGAGGCGGACAGCCTTTACCTTGCCGTCCAGCGCCTTCGCCATAAAGTCGAACATATCCTTGTTCTCCTCGGCGGCCTTCTTGGTCTCTTCCTTCTCCTCCTCGGTCTCAAGGTCAAGGTCTGCGTCGGAGATAGACTTGAATTTCTTCTCCTTGTACTGTATCAGCATCTTGATAGCAAATTCGTCGATGTCGTTGGTGCAGTAAAGTATCTCGTAGCCCTTGTCCTTTACCCTTTCAAGCTGAGGCAGCTTCTCGATCCTCTCGATGCTCTCGCCGCAGGCGTAGTAGATATCCTGCTGGTCTTCCTTCATTCTTGAAACGTATTCCGCAAGGGTAACGTTCTTGCCCTCGAAGGACGAGGGGAACATAAGCAGGTCTTCAAGCACATCGCGGCTCTGGGCGTATGAGGAATAGATGCCGTATTTGAATTGCAGGCCGAACGCCTCGTAGAACTTCTCGTACTTCTCGCGGTCGTTTTTCAGCAGCTTGAGAAGCTCGTTCTTGATCGACTTTTCAACGTTCTTGGCGATTATCTTCAGCTGCCTGTCATGCTGCAGCAGCTCACGGGAGATGTTCAGCGACAGATCCTCTGAGTCAACAAGGCCGCGTACAAAGCTGAAATGATCGGGCAGCAGGTCGGCGCATTTTTCCATTATCATCACGCCGCTGGAATACAGCTGCAAGCCCTTTTCATAGTCCTTGGAGTAGTAGTCGAAGGGCGCCTTGGCAGGAATGTAGAGCAGGGCGTTGTAGGTCGCAAGACCCTCGTTGCGGCTGTGTATGTGAGCAATGGGTGGCGTGTAGTCCATGAATTTCTCGGTATAGAAATTGTTGTAGTCGTCCTCGGTGAGCTCGTTCTTGTTCTTCTTCCAGATCGGCGTCATGGAGTTAAGGGTGTCGTGCTCAACAGTCTTTGTGGGCTCCTCGCTGTCCTCGGAGTAGTGGGTGTGCTCTACGTCCATTCTGATCGGGAAGCGGATGTAATCTGAGTATTTCTTGACAAGCTGCTGAATGCGGTACTGCTCGAGGAACTCATCATATTTCTCGTCGTCGGTGTTGTCCTTGATTTTAAGGATTATGTCCGTGCCGAAGCTGTCTTTCTCGCATTCCTCGATCGTGTAGCCGTCGGCGCCGTTGGACTGCCACTTCCAAGCCTTGTCCGAGCCGTAGGGCTTCGAGATGACCGTTACTTCCTTGGCGACCATGAACGCCGAGTAAAAGCCGACGCCGAACTGGCCGATGATGTCAACATCGTCGCCGAGATCGTTCTCGCTCTTGAATTTCAGCGAGCCCGAGTTTGCGATCGTGCCAAGGTTGTTTTCAAGCTCCTCCTCGTTCATGCCGATGCCGTTGTCGCTGACGGTGAGGGTGCGTGCGTCCTTGTCAATGGCAAGCTCGATCGAAAAATCGTCCTTGCCAAGCCCCATCGAGGTGTCGGTCAGTGACTTGAAATAAAGCTTGTCGATAGCGTCAGAGGCGTTAGAGATAAGCTCGCGGAGAAATATCTCCTTGTGGGTGTAGATCGAATTGATCATCATATCAAGCAGCCGTTTGCTTTCGGCCTTGAATTCCTTTGTCTGCATATTGATGCTTCCTTTCTTTTTCATTTCCCCGATCGTGAAGTGCGTTTTCTGCCGAATGATCATCAGCAGGGACGCTCCAGTCGGGTCAAATATTTTAGCACTCCTTTGCCGAGAGTGCTAATCGTTATCTTTATTATACTACACCCACCGCGAAAATCAATAGCTGTAACATAAAACAGGACATTTATTTACAAAAAAGACACAAGCCCCGTGTTTTTTAATTCCCCCACCATCTTTCAATCGAGCGCTTGACGGAGCCTTGCGAGGGCTTTTCCTTTTACTGAACCTCTCTGCGTGCCACCGTATCGCGAGGGAGCCCCGGCACATCACACAGTTGTGAACGAGCTTGCGAGTGATCTCGCGGATCAAAAAAACGCACCCGCGCCCGGGTCGGATTAAAAAAAACTTTACTTTTTATTGGGAGTGTGGTATAATGAAACTGTATTTTATTTCATATAATAAGGGTGATAACTATGGATCTTACCAAGCTGTTTGAAGAGAAAAAGCCGCGCTTCTCGCTCGAGATCTTTCCGCCGAAATCGCATACGGGCGGCACGGAAACTATATACGAGACCCTCGCCGAGCTCAAGGAGCTGCGGCCTGCATTTATCAGCTGTACCTACGGCGCAGGCGGCAACAGAGCCGATACCTCGACAGTAGATATCTGCTCGATAATCAAGAATAAATACGGCATAACGCCGATCGCACATCTCACCTGCGTGAACAATACGCGCGAGGACATCGACGCCGTCCTCGACCTGCTCAAGCAGGCAGGCGTCAGCAATATCCTTGCGCTCCGCGGCGACCTCAAGCCCGGCGAGCCCCCGAAGGACGACTTCCGCTATGCCTCCGAGCTGATCGAGTATATCAAGCAGCGCGAACCCGGGTTCTTTATCTCCGGCGCCTGCTATCCCGAAACACACCCCGACGCCCCGAGCGAGGTCGCAGATATACTGAACCTGAAACGCAAGGTGGACGCAGGCGCAGGCCACCTGATGAGCCAGCTGTTCTTCAATAACGAGGACTTCTACCGCTTCCGCGATATGTGCGCCGTCGCAGGCATCAACGTGCCTATCGAGGCAGGCATAATGCCCGTTACCTCAAAAAGCTCGATCATGAGAATGGTCTCTATGTGCGGAGCGTCGATCCCTGCAAAGCTTGCAAGGCTGCTGAACCGCTTCGAGAACGACGAACGCGCCCTCGAGGACGCCTGCATCGCCTACGCCATAGATCAGGTCATCGACCTTATCGCAAACGACGTTGACGGCGTGCATCTTTATACGATGAACAAGCCCCATATCGCCAAGCGCATCTTCGCCGCGATAGAGTCTATGAGATAAAGAGGAGCCGCTTTGGACTATAATAACTTTAATTTCAATATGGGCGGCCCGGGGAACTTTAACGGCTTCAATAACAATTACAACTACGACCCCCGAGGCTACAACCCCTATTACGCCCAGCTGATGGAGGCTCGAAGCCGCGAAAAACACGCAATGCTCATCAACTGCTCAAAGCTGGGAGCGCTGCTGATACTGTATAATATCTGCCAGTATGTGTATGTCTATCTCTACTATATCATCGCCGCATCTGTGCATGACGGCGCCCTGCACCTGATGCCCTGGGAGGCGGTAGACTACCTCAGACAGCACGAGAGCCTTGTCCGCTCTTCAACGTTCTCGATGGGCGGGAACCTGACGGTCGTCGCCCTGAGCCTGATGACCGTGCTGCTGGTCGCGGCTTTCCCGATGCACGTCAGCCTGCGGCCGATGCTGAAGCCAAACAAGACCCACGTCAAAAACGGCGCCAAGTGGTTCCCGATGTGCATTACCCTGAACATCGCCGTTTCCATCGTCGTGTCTATCATCACCAATATGCTCAGCGCTGCGGGAGTCACCGTGCCCGAGGCGGATTTTTCGTTCCGCTCTCCAAGTACAACGGCGCTTGTCCTGCAATTTCTCTATGTCATCGCCTTCGGCCCTCTCGCCGAGGAGCTGCTCTACCGCGGCCTGATACTGACACTGCTAAAGCCCTTCGGCAAGAAGCTTGCCGTGTTCTTCTCGGCGCTTATCTTCGGCCTGATGCACGGCAATATCCCGCAGGCGGCCTCGGCCTTCGCCACAGCGCTTGTCTGGGGTGCAATAGCCGTCAGCTGCGATTCCATCGTCCCCACCATCGTGATACACATTCTCAATAATATCTTCGCCAGCTATAACGACTTTGCCGATGTGCTGAAATGGCCCTACGCCTCCGAGATCTTTGCCGCGCTGGAGATCGTGCTCCTGTTTGCGGGCGTGTTCGTGATCTGTGCCTTCGGCTGGCAGCTGCTCTTCAAGGACAAGAAATATGCTATGACAGGCGGCCAGCGCTGCGCAGCGGTCGTCACGAACGTCCCGATGGCGCTCTACCTGCTCTACCTCGTCTTTGAGATCGTTAAGGCCATCTGGCAGGTCAACAGCTGAGGAGCTTACCAACACACAAGGAGGATAATATGGAATTTATCTGCTATCCGAAATGCAGCACCTGCAAGAAAGCGCAGAAGTGGCTCGACGACCACGGCGTAAAGTACGAGCTGCGGGATATAAAGGAACAGAACCCCACCCTCGGGGAGCTTCGGGACTGGCACACTAAGAGCGGCCTGCCCCTTAAAAAGTTCTTCAACACCAGCGGCCTGCAATATAAGGCGCTCGGCCTCAAGGACAAGCTGCCCGAAATGTCCGAGGAGGAGCAGCTGCGCCTGCTTGCATCGGACGGTATGCTTGTCAAGCGCCCTATCCTTATCGACGGCGGAAAAGTGGTCGTGGGCTTCCAAAAGGAGTATTATAAATAAGAGTATATCAAATCAGACACCCCTCTGTGAAGCGCTGCTTTTCAGAGGGGCAATTCTTTGTGCAAAATGTCAAGAAATTATGCTGACAGCATAATAAATCCCCCACTCAGCCCTCTGACCCCCACCGTAAGCTTTTAGATGCCAGATGTGAGAGGCAAGAGGCAAGAGGTGTCTTGTGAGGGCTTTTCCTTTTACTGAACCTCTCTGCGTGCCACCGTATCGCGAGGGAGCCCCGGCACATTTCGCTGTTGTGAGGCGGCTTGCCGCCGCTCACGCGACCTGCGCACCCGCGCCCGGGGCGGCTTGCCGCC
>OCTW011615586.1_pt1 | contig 11371 bp, 10 predicted proteins | sample 1539671 | NCBI WGS metagenome assembly OCTW01 (sample SAMN02144230, study PRJEB22623) | gut metagenome | biome: sheep rumen | host: Ovis aries | place: New Zealand | reverse complement strand
GAATCAGATTTAGTTAAAATGCAAGCAATTGATATTAACTATTGGCTAGTAAAAGATATTCTACATAAAGGTGATAGAATGACAATGGCTAATTCACTAGAATCAAGAGTTCCATTTACAGATAAATGTGTGTTCTCAATTGCATCTACATTACCATTAGAATATAAAGTAACACCACAAGCTACAAAAGTAGCACTTCGTGATGCAGCTAAAAAAGTTATTCCAAATGATGCTTATAGTAGAAAAAAATTAGGTTTCCCAGTTCCAGTTAGAGATTGGATGAGAGATGATGATGTATACAATGATATTAAGAATGAATTTGAAAAACCAATAGCTAATAAGTACTTTAATACAAAAAGATTAATTAAATTATTAGATGATCATAAGAATAGAAAACATGATAATTATAGAAAAGTATGGAATATCTATATTTTTCTAAAATGGTATGACAGATTCTTTGTAAAGGAAAGTTAAAAACGAGTAAAATTTTACTCGTTTTATATTGACTTATTATATATATGTTGGTACAATATAATTGCTTAGTATAGAATTGTAGCCAAGCTATTATTTATTTGAAGACTTCTATTTTTTAGAACTCTTCATGATTTTGTACTTTATTTGTCAAAAGTACATATTTATTTTTGAAGTAAGCTTACTTTAAGTAAGAAACTTCCTTATGTAGATTTAACAAGAACTACATTTAATTGGCTCCTATATTTAGAAGATGTTCTTTATTATTTTAAGCAGACTTGTTATCTTGCTTATATATTAAATGAACGTTTCCTAAAAAATTCGTGAATACTAGGGCTGTGTATTATGGGTATTTATTTATTCTTTTATGCAGTCTTGGTTATAACCGCGACTAAGTGAACACGTGTGACGAGAAAGAAAACTCATAAAGGTTATAAGGTTATTGTGGTGACTGATAATCAACACAAAAGCCTATTCTAAAACTCTAAGAGGCGATAGTTTATCAGGCTATCGTCTTTTTGATTGTTTACAATTATAAATATCTAATATATAATTATATATAGAATAGGAAGTGGATTTATGAAGATGAATATCAGAAATAGTATAGGCTTTGGTATTACATTTTTATTAGTGATAGTAGTATGTATTTCATTTATTGTTAGTTCAGTAACAAACTTTGATTCAGGTACAAAAAAATACTTTAATAATGATAGTATTGTATTAGAAAATGAACTATCAGATATACTAAATAAACAAATGGATTGTGATAATATTATTGATGGAATTATATCTAATATTAAAAAATATGATATGAATGATCCATTAATACTTAAGAATCCATATAAAATTAATCCACTTAGTGCTTTAATCTTCTTTTATACAGAAGATGAATTAGAAGTAGATGTTTATATTAATGATGGATATATGTCTACAGTAAAAGCTTCTAAAGAACATATAATACCAATATATGGTTTAGAAAATAACAGAGACAATATAGTAAGATTAGACTTTGAAAATGGTACAACAAGAACTTTTGCTATTAAAACAGAATTATATAATGATTATACTGAAGAATATGATTTAAAGAATTCAATGGATGGATCTCAATTCACATTCTTAGTAGGAGATAGAAATAATGTAGAATCTAAATTAAGAGGATTTGATCCTAAAGGTAATTTAACTTTCTATTTTAATTTAGATTATATTACAGGTGCTTTATTACATACTAATTCAGTATATGTTGGTTATAATTCAAAATATACAAAGAATAATGATATTCCTGAATTAAAAATAGAATTAGATTATTTAGGAAAGATTATTTCTATATCTACAGATACATCTGATTTAATTACTAAATCAAATGTTAATTTAGCTAATATTGATTATATTGCTATAAATCATAATGTATATCAAGATAATATAGAAAATTATAAAGTTACACCAGTTGTTGATAATAATCCAACTACTGAAACAGGAGTAACATCAGTTGATGAATTAGCATTAATGTTAGAAAATTCAAGTGAATTTAATCTTCCATATGTACTTTCTATAAATGGTAGATATTTAACATATGACTTTAAAGGTAATCAAGATGTTATGTTATTATTAATTAATAAAAAAGGTAATGTTTATACATATAATGTTGATGATACAAGAATAATTAAATTACCAGATAATGGTGAATATTCTGTATATGCTAAAGTAGCAAATAAGTATTACACATTAAATACTATATTAAGTAAATAAAAAAGAGAATTATTTCTCTTTTTTTATTGAATAAATCTTATAAAAATAGTAATATAATTAGTCATAAAGGTTGTGGTAATATGGCTAATCTAGGTTTTTCAGCACCAAATGATATGGCAGCTATTTTATGTGAAAGAATTGATAATGGAAATAATACTTATACTTTAATCCCAAATTCAATTTCATTTGGTAGAGTAGAAGATGATAAATTTTATCCAGAAGATAATTCTCCAGCATTACCCAATATAGAAGATGCTAAATCATTAACTAATCCTGAATTAAAAACATTCTATGTATTTGCTAGACCAATAAGTGATTTACAAAATATTTATAATGCTACTAATTTAACCATGTTAGCGGTTGACTATTATACAGATGTTAAAAAAAGAGTAATACTTGCAATAAACGAAGATGGATATGTTCAAGTAGTATCTGATGAATTAGATAATTTTATGGGAGATATTTTTGTAGAACAACAAGTAGCAACTAAAGAATCAGGAGTATCATATACAACACCTCAAGGTAAAGTATTACCAAATGTTATAACTTCACCAAGTGGAGAAATTGATTTAACACACATAGATAACTTTGCAATGGAAAAATACTTAAAAGAAAGAATATTTGAAAATGATGATATTATTGAAGATATTTGTACAACTATTGCAATGAATTATTCAGCTAAAGATCCTAGTCAAGTAGAAGCTTTATTATCAGTTGGACCTACAGGATCTGGTAAATCAGAAACATATAATCTTATATCTCAATATTTAGGAGTACCACTTACAATATATGATTGTACTTCATTAACTGCAGCAGGATATGTTGGTAAAGATATAGAAGATGTTTTAAAGAAAGTTTATATTAATTCTGGTGGAGATAGAGAAAAAGCAGAAAAATCAATTTTGGTGTTTGATGAATTTGATAAACTAGCTAAACGTGGATCTGATGTTAAAGATGAACAAGTACAAAATGCTTTATTAAAAGTATTAGATGGACATAAATATACAGTTAGTTTAGAAAAGAATGGTGGTAAATCAGTTGAATTAGATACATCATTCATGACTATAGCAGCATGTGGAGCTTTCCCAGATATATTTGATAAGAAAAAGAAAGCATCTCAACCATTAGGCTTTACTACTGGTGAGAAAAAAGATGAAACTTCAGATTTATTAAGTGTAACAACAGAAGAATTAGTTAAATTTGGTATGTTAGCTGAATTAATTGGTAGATTTGATGATCCACTTGTTTATAAGGAATTAACTAGAGATGATTTAAGAAGAATCTTAACTGAATCAAAGAATAGTTTCTTATTATTAAAAGCAAATAGATTTTTAACTCAATTTAATACTGAATTAACATGGGATGATACTTATCTAGATGCTATTATAGAAGAAGCAATTAAGAAAAAAACTGGTGGAAGAAGTTTAAAGAAAACTATAGCATCATCACTTAAGAAATGTGATCGTGAATTATTAGCTTTAAGAAATCAAGAAGGAGATAAACCTAGAGTATTAAAGCTTACTGCAGATACAGTTAAAAATAATAGAAGATTTACTATTGAGTAAATCTTTTTTATTGACTAGATTACAACAAATATATTAAGATATTAAAGGAAAGAGGGTAATACCTATGGGTAGAGCTTACGAAGTAAGAAAAGCAAGTATACAAAAAAATGGAGCTATTAAAGCTAAATTATATTCTACATGTGCAAAAGAAATCTATTTAGCTGCAAAAGGTAATCCAGAAATTGAAACTAATGTAACTTTAAGAAGAGTAGTAGATAAATATAAACATCAATCAGTTCCAATGGATATTATCAATAGAGCTATTGATAAAGCTAAAGGAAACGATGATACTAACTATATTGAAAATACATATGAAGGATTTGGTCCTGGACAAAGTACATTTATATTAACTACATTAACTGACAATGTTAATAGAACAGTTGCATATGTTAGAGAAGTATTTAATAAAATAAATAAAAGTATGGGTGTAACAAATTCAGTTTCATATAACTATGATCATGAATCATTAATTGGATTTAAATCTGATTCAGGTGATGATATCATGTTAGCATTATTAGATGCAGGTATTGAAATAATTGATTTAGAATCAGAAGATGGTGAAGTATTAATTACATGTAATCCAAAAGATGATTCTAGAGTAAAAGAAGTAGTTGAAACTGTAGTACCTGGAGTAGAATATACAATTGATGAAATTGGTTGGTATCCAAAAGAAAAAATTAAACTTGAAGGCGAAGAATTAGAACAATTCAAAATGGCTTTAGATAAATTTGAAAATATTGATGATATTACAAATATATATCATAACGTAGATTTAGGAGAATAAAAAATATTCTTCTTTTTTCTTTTATTTTTCACAAAAATAAAGTAATATAAAACATGTAAGAGGTGATGTTATGCGATTATTAATATGCGATGATGAAGAGTTAATAAGAGATTTAATTAAAGATTATGCAGATATAGAAGGTTATACGTGTGATTTAGCATGTGATGGTTCTGAAGCTTTAGAAAAAGTAGAAGAAAACAAATATGATCTTATTATCATGGATATCATGATGCCTAATATGGATGGATATACATGTGTAAAAGGTATAAGAGAAATATGTGATACACCAGTTATAATGTTATCTGCAAGAGTAGATGAAGTAGATAAATTAAAAGGCTTTGATTTAGGAATAGATGACTATGTAACTAAACCATTTAGTCCAAAAGAATTAATGGCACGTATCAAAGCACATACTAAGAGAACTGTTGGTGGAGAAGTACTAACAGTAGGTAATATTGTATTAAATAATAAATCTCATACAGTTACTATTGATGGAGAAGAAGTAGAAGTAACAAGTACTCAATTTGATTTGTTATCTTTATTCTTAAATAATCAAGGAGTTGCTTTATCAAGAGAAAAGATAATTGAATGTATATTTGGATATGAATATGAAGCTGATGATAGAACTATAGATGCTCATATTAAATTATTAAGAAAAAAACTTGGTAAATACAGTGAATCTATAAAAACTGTTAGAAAAATAGGTTATAAATTTGTATATGAAACAACATAGTTTAACAGGTAGAACATTAATAACATTCGTATCTTTTGCCTTAACAATTATTACTTTACTATGGTTCTTTCAAGTACATTTTTTTCATATAAACTATGAGAAATATCAAATTCATACAATAACAGACTCTGCAGAAAAAATAAAAAATACACCTCTTGAAGAAATTGATGAAACATTAGAATCATTAGCGTATGATAATAATATATGTGCTCAATATATATCAGGAAAAGAAATAACAAACTATAATACAAGAAATAAAAACTGTATATTAGAAAATAAAAATATAAATAATATAAAATTTGATATATTTAAAAATCATCAACAATTTATTAAATTACAAGGTCCAGATGGAGCTAAAGCTATAATATATGCTGTTGATTTAGGAAATGAAAAATATGTATTTTTTAATACAACTCTTGAAGATTTATCAATAGCTACTAAATTACTAGAAAATCAAATGATATATATTTCTATATTTATTATTGCTTTAGCGGTAATATTAGCAATATTTATATCTAAACAATTTAATAAACCAATTTTAAGTATTACTAATAAAGCTGGAGAAATGGCTAAAGGTAATTATGATATAAAATTTGATGATAGCAATGTATGTGAATTAACTGAATTATCAAATGTATTATCAGTTGCAGCAAGTGAAATGAAGCAAACTGATGAATTAAGAAGAGATTTATTAGCAAATGTATCTCATGATCTTAAAACACCTTTAACAATGATTAAAGCATATGCAGAAAAGATAAGAGATATATCATATAAAAATGATGAAAAAAGAAATAAAGATTTATCTGTAATAATTGATGAATCAGATAGATTAAACGGATTAGTAAATGATTTAGTAGAAATGTCTAAGATAGATGCTAAAAAAGCTTCATTAAACAAGACTAAATATGACTTAAGAGATGAAATAAATGAAGTAATGAAAAGATATGATCTAATTAAAGAAAAAGATGGATATATTATTAATTTAAATCTTCCAGATAAAGAGCTTACCGTAGAAGCAGATAGAAAGAGATTAGATCAAGTATTCTATAATTTAATTAATAATTCTATAGAACATTCTGGAGAAGATAAAAGAGTAGATATAGATGTTAAATTAAGAAAAGATATTATTACAGTTAAAATTAAAAACTATGGTAAACCAATAAAAAAAGAAGAAATACCATTAGTATGGACAAGATATTATACAAAAGAAAAGAATCATAAGAGAAATACTATAGGATCTGGTATAGGATTATCTATTGTAAAAGATGTATTTGATCTTCATGGTATCAAATATGGTGTAGAATCAGATGAAAAAAACGGTACAGTTTTCTCATTTGTGTTGGATAAATGTAAAAAATAGGCAATTGTGAACGAATTTTCACATAATTTTCACATTTCTATACAGATAGTATGATAATATGTTAATGTGAAAAAGGAAGCAATATAAAAAAATCCTATAAAAATAAACATATAAACTCAAACTCACATATTAAAAGATTCCTTTTTCAATAATAAAATTTTTTTATCGAAGAGGTTGCAGAAATGCAGCTTTTTTTGTGCCATTTTTTATTCTATTTTTTATGCGTTTTTATTGATATTTGATAACACAAGTGATAAAATTAAATTAGTTAGAGTAGTGAAGGAGATATGGTATATGAACAATGGTAAAGGTAATATGATTCTACTTACTATTATATGCATTGCAACTTTACTTGTTGCTGTTGTTGGTGCTACATTTGCTTACTTCAATATTGCTATGAAGGAAGGAAACACTTCTAAGACAATTGAAGTAACTGGAGGAACATTATCAACTGAATATAATGGTAATGCTAAAATTTCAAATGCTAATTTTACTGCAGGAGATGTAGTTGGTGAAAAGTCATTCACAATTACAGGTGTTGTAACTGGATCATCAAATTTAAATTATGAAGCTGATTTAGTAGTTACTAATAATACATATGCTGATGATGCATTAGTATATACATTAGTATCAACAAACACTTCAAATAATGGAGTAGTAATGGTTTCTACTTCTGAACCTGTTGCAATTAAGTCAGGAGCTTCAACTATAGTGTTAGGAACTGGAACATTTGCTGGACCTACATCTACAGGAGCAACTCATACATATGCTGTTAAAGTTGACTGTGTAAGTGATGAAGCAACTGCTGAAGAAAAAACATTTGATGCTACTATTACAGTAGGACAAAAGAAATAAGATATTAAGGAAGAAGAAATTCTTCCTTTTAATTTGCCCTCAAATGGATATTCGTGTATAATACCCACTTGTTTTGGGGTTGATTATATGGAAATAAAATTATTGGATCAAAAAGAAATTTTATCAGAAGTAGATCTAATCTTTTTTATGTAAACTCTTATCTTTAAAGAGTTTGTTTTGTTGAAAAGGTAGTAGATAATCTATATAATTTAAGATAGGAGGCTACTAATATGGCTAAGAAAAAAGATAATAAAAAGTTATATCAAACTATTAGTACAATATTTTCTTATGTTGCATTAGTGGTTTTATTTATAGTTGCAAGTTTCTTATTATTTTATATAGCTTCAAGCTTAATAGCTAAACTATCACATAAGAAACCAATACTATCATTATTTACAATTGTTTCTCCATCAATGGAACCAACAATCATGGTATATGATGTTATAGTAGATACTAGAGTTAAAAATGAAGATTTATTAAAAGAGGGAGATATAATTACATTTTATTCTTCTTCTATAGATACTGGTAATTTTACTGTAACCCATAGAATAGATCATATAATTGAAGTAGATGGTGAAAAAAGATATATAACAAAAGGTGATAATAATCAAAATGTTGATGCGGGTTATATTACTTTTAATGATATAGTAGGTAAACAAAAATTTAAGATAAATGGATTAGGAAAGATACAGGTATTTATAGCTTCTAAATATGGATGGTTAATAATTATATTAATACCTGCATTAATAATAATTCTAATGGATATCTTTAAATTAAAGAAAATATATAATGTTAAAAGAAATTTAGAAACTATACCAGAAGTAAAGAAATTAAGTAGAGTAAGAGAAACAGAAGAAAATAAAAAAATAAGAACTCTAACATCTAAAGCTTCAAGGATTAATAAAAAGAATAAGAGACCTTAATATAAGGTCTTTTAATTTGCGAAAAAGGCACTTTTTTGCTATAATATGCAACTAACAAAGAGGGGGAAGTTTATATGGATATTTATGAATCAGATGTAGAACCATTTAGAAAGAAATTATTAATGTTTGGTATATTAGTTGCACTAGGAGTAGGTGCAGTTAATTCTCATGAACAAGATGTTCAAACTACAAAACAACAAATAGAAGTAGATAGAGAAGAAGTACCATATTCAGTAGTTAAATTAAATGATAAGTATTTGATTGTTGATACTGCAAATTATGAATATTTAATGTTAGATGATGCTGATACAATTATGATTACAGATTTAGAAGGTAATACAATTATTACTGATAAAAACAATTTAACTCAAATAGGAAAATATGCTTCATTAGAAGAAGCTCAAACAGTATCAGGTATAACAGTATCTTCATTAGAAGAAAAAGGTTCAGGAATATCTTATAATTAGTTATTCTATAATTTGCGAAAATAACAAATTTATTGTATAATAACAAACCATCAAAAGGGGAAAATGGTTGATATGAAAAATGAAGTTAAGAAATTAGTTATAAGCGTCATTATAACTGCAGCTATAGCTTTAGGTACTATACCTATTTGGAATATAGCTAATGCTAATAATGGTTTATCACTAGCAAGTTTATATACAAATATGAATATGTCTGTTAATATTGGTAGATTTCCATCATTATTAATTATTGATGATACTCAAGCTTTAGAAAATATTAAAGCTACTCCAATACAAATTAGAAATCAAAATAGTGTTGAAAAAGATTATAATTTATATTTCTTTATAGATAAGAAAACTACAATAGATAAAAATCTATTAAGAGTTTCTATAGGTAATGAAATATTTAAATTAAATGAAATGGAATGTATTGAAGATGATTCAGGATATTATTATTTAGTACATTCAAATACAATTGATAAATATTCAAATGAAGATTTAGAAGCAAGAATTTGGTTAACTGAAGAAGCATCAGATATTGATAATGATGCTAAATTAGTAACAAACTTTGTAACTAATATTTAGAATGTTCTTTTTGAACATTCTTTTTTTATTGAAATTATTATTCTTAATGTATTATAATGTAGTTATAGAAATACACTTATGATTCGGGGGGATGATAATGTACGAAGAGAAGAAGTATTCTATCAATTGGTTGAAAATTTTTGTAACTGTTATTATTGGTTTTTTAGTTATAATCCTATCAGTTAAGTTAGTTACAATGATCTTTAAGAGTGTAGAAAATACATCATCTTCAAAGACAATGGAAACTAATCTTAAATTAATGAATGATGTAGCTAAATCATACTTTACTGGTGAAAACTTACCAGAAAAAGTAGGAGACTCAGCAAGAGTATCATTACAAGATTTAGTTAATGCTGGAAAGGTATCTCCAATTAAAGATAAAAATGGAGAAGAATGTAATTTAGAAGAATCTTATATTGAAGCAACAAGATTAGAAACAGAATATCAATTAAAATCTTATTTAGCTTGTAAAAATGAATCAGATTATCTAAATACATTTATGGAAGATGCTGAAAAACTTATAATTATTAAACCAGAAACAACAACTACAACAACAGTTGAAGAAAAGACAACAACAACTACAACAGTAGCTCCTACAAAAGTAAGAACTACAACTAAAGTAGTTACTACAACAGCAACATATTATACTGTATCATTTAATTCAAATGGAGGTTCATTCATTGAACCTATAAGAGTTAAACTAGGAAGTGTACCTAGTTATCCAACTCCAGTTAGAGAAGGATATACATTCGTTGGTTGGTATTCAAACGGTTCTAAGTTTGATACTACATCAGGAATATATGGTGATAAAGTATTAGTTGCTAAGTGGACTAAATAGTGTATTCAATAAAAAAACTCAGATTTAATTATCTGAGTTTTTATTTTTCTTATCTTCTTTTTTAGCTTTTTCGTATTCTTCACCAACTGGGAAGTATTTAATTATATAAGGATCTTCTTTAGTACCAGTTCCTGATTTATATAATACGTTTGAAGATATATTAAATACTGGATAAACATTTTTAGTTGAACTACAAATCTTTAAATCACATGTTCCATTTAATTGGAATGCTTTATAGTTTGTTTCAGCATCAGCTGTAATTGTCCATCCATGAATTGTTTTATCACCTAACCAGTTATAGTTTAAACAACTACTACTATCAGGTAATTCGCATTCTTTATCAAGAGATGCTTGTAAATATTCATATACAGCAAATGAACCTAATTGAGTTCTAACTGTTTGACTACATTCTGTAGAACCATCTTTAGTTGTATCAGCAGCACTTCTCTTACCAATACATAATGATTGAGTAGTGATGTATGATTTTAACTTATCAGTTTGGTCATTATAAACTTCGATTAATCTTTCATTTATTCTTGAATTAATATCGTTATAAATATAATCATTTATACCATTGTTATTTTTTTGTTCGATGTTGTATCTATCATCCCATCTTACATTATTAACTGCTTTAGCAGTTGTAAGTCTAATAGTACCATCATCATTTATTCTTACTATTCTATATAAGTTTTCATCAATTTGAAGATAATTGTTTTCAACTTCACCACGTTCAACATATGTATTACCCATAGCATATAATCCAACACTAGTTTCAACAAGTTGATCTTCAATTAACTTATCTCTTAATGTTATACTTGTTACATTATTATCTTTTTTATCTGACTTACATTCAATTAATGGAGTATATAAGTAATGTCCATTATTGTTTTCAATAACAACTTCACCAGAACATTTAATTGATTCATCATTAAATGCTTCAGTTGGTTCACTCATATATCCTGCTTCAATTAACTTCTTTAAAGTAATAGAAGTAGTAGAACCATCATCTTGAGGTAAATCATCTTGATTTTCTTTCTTTTGATAATA
>OCTW011423258.1_pt1 | contig 11372 bp, 12 predicted proteins | sample 1539671 | NCBI WGS metagenome assembly OCTW01 (sample SAMN02144230, study PRJEB22623) | gut metagenome | biome: sheep rumen | host: Ovis aries | place: New Zealand | reverse complement strand
AAAAAAAAGATTTTAGATTATACAAAAGTATAATCAATAATTATTTTCATGATTACTTGACATTAAAATTCTCAAAATAAAAACTTTGTTGAAACGTAATTATCTTAAATTAGGATATTTTTTAATTCGGTACCATGCTACTGGACATGCTAAAACAAAACATGTTACTGATGTAATAAGTAATGCAAGTCCTAACCCTCCATCAACAAAGATTCCACCGATAAATATTCCAATTGCCCTGTTCATATTGTTAATAAATAGATAAGATCCATTTGCAAATTCAGGTGCTTCCTTTATTGATGAACTAATCCAATATTGGGAAATTGTATGCATTGAACCATCTAACAATCCAAACAGAATCAATAATATGAATACATATCCAGGTATTTCAATTCCAATACCTAACAGAATAACAACTATTGCAAAAACAATAGGATATACTGCTATTGGGGTATTATTCCATTTGTTAATGAAGTATCCGAAGAGACTTGTACCGAAAACTGCAGCTAATCCATTAGCAAATAAAAATGTTGATATAGAATCAAGAGGAACCTTAGTCAATACAGCCAATACGGTGGAAAAGTAATTATAAATCATACTAATTGCAATTCCAATAAATATTGTGTAAAGTATCGATACTAAAAATTTTTTTTCTTTCACAAATACGAAGTTATCAATAGGATTACTTGGATGACCCTCCATTTCAGGGAACAAAAAGTAAATTCCAAGCAAAGCCATTAGATTAATAAAAGAAATCCACACATTCACATAAGGATATCCAAATGTCACACCAATTTGAGTTGATATGGACAATCCCAGTATACTTCCTGAAGACACACCTAAAACAATTTTATTTACATTATGTGGATCTAATTCACCCATTATTGTTAAAGCAATACTTATTGCTGATGAATAGAAGAATGCAGGTAATAATCTAATTATTAGAGCAAGATAATAATTGTTGATAAAGATCTGTAGGAAACTACTTAATATGAAAATTAATAGACTAACCATGAAAAATCTTTTTCTTTCATATTTAGAAAAGTACGCTGGTAAAAATAAACCTGTTACACTTAATATTAATGCAAATAAAGCAGCAAACAAGCCTCCCATAGTAATTGGAACATTAAAATGATTTGCAATTAAAGGAATTACACCAGCAATACTTAAAAATGTTGACAATGAAAAAGCCATTAAAAATAAACTGAAAGTAATTTTCTTAGACATAAACATCTTTCCTTTTTTTATGTATTAAACTATCCACAAGCAGATATTAATATGTTGTTATCTTAATAATTATGAGACTTGGTATAAATGATTTTAACCTATAAAAAGTATTACTCATTTTTACCTTTGTTAAATCAAACAAAAAATAAATATCATTATCGTAAATATTTATATTATATTTATTTACATGGTTTGATTTTACTACGGGCAGTCTGGGTCCACTTATACAGTCGTTCATATAGATGTGACGTTAAGTTTGATAGATGATGCAGTTACACTTGCAGAATTGACTTTCAATGTAATGCATAATATTGATTAATAAACTTGTAGTATCACTTGTCTGATACAAAGTGTGTGCTGGTATTATTATATAGTTCTTCATAATGTTCAAATTGGAACATGGAAATCTTTGTATCATCTTTGGCGGATTCCTGAATCTATATAACTAGGGTATGTCTTATATTTCATCATCATCTTTTTCTTTTTATTAGGTTTTTCATACATATTAAGATTAGTTAGCTTATTTTTCTCTTCTTTTTATTCATAAGCTTATTAGTTTTCATTATTATATCTTATAGAAAGTTTTAATTTGGGATATGAACTTCTAAAACATCTAATTGTGTGCATACAGCATTACTTTTTGTTATGCTGCTAAGGCTGGGATTGGTTCTTCCATTATCTCCAGAAATTAACTCTTTAATATAAAGACCGCCCTGGCATTTGATGGTTAAACATAGTTTTTTACTGTTAATTCTTTTAACCGACAAGTCTTTTATAACTCTGGTACGTATTATGTCAGCACGTCTGTGATCAACTCTGTTGGGTGTTCTTTGTTCAATTTTTTTAAGATTTTCTATATTCTGTATGTCTTCACTTGTAAGACCTTTGTCAAATTCAGCAATGGCTGCATAAACTTTATAACTTTCCACAGAACTGTTTTTAATAGTGGCTTTTCTTTCTTTATCAACAAATTTAAGATCATTGATTTCTATTTTTCCATTACTATGGCTATTAACTAGTCTTCTTAAAAATTTTAAATTAATATTTCGTGAATAGGGGTGTTTGACTTCAATGACAAATGGTCTTCCTTTACCTAACATTTTCACATCAATATCTTCTCTGCCTGAACCATGGAATTTCACATCATCTCCTCTGGTTAATTTAAGAAGAGGCTTTGATATTAATCCTTCAACGGTATATTTGTATTGTTGTCCTGTGAAATCACAGTCAGGACACCCTTTTCCTTTGCATGTGTAACATGGCCATTTTGTTTGAGGTATGCCCCGTACTAATTTACGATATTTGCCTTCAATATACATTGGATTTAAGTCAATGAAAACATTCACATTGGCTATTTCTTCAAAAGGTACAAAGTCAAATCTTTTCTTTCTTATTTTAATTAGAATAACTATTTCAGGAAACTTAAATTCTGCTTCTTTATCTAATTTATTTTCAATCATTAATCCTATGTCACGCCTTATCTGTCTTTTAAGGCTATCTTTTCCTTTATATCCTATTAATTTATAAATATTTTTTTCATTTCTATTGATAGTGTCACTAGTTATTTGACAAGCAATAAGAAAAGTGTTGAATTCAACTTTTAACATATGTAACTTTTTAAGAATAAGCTGGTATATCTTGTCTTCATGTAATAATAAATTATCACATATGCTGCATTTTTCATTATTGTTGGTTAATCGTATTTTAGCATTATGTTTACGTTCGGGTGTTTTATAAATTCTATCAAAGCACTTTTCACAAACAGCAATATCTTCGATATTCAATTGTATATTATTCTTTTTTGACATATGTCTTCCATTCCACAGTATATTAAAATAAAATAAAAAAGAGTAGGAGATTAAAACTTATTCTCTCATCATACGACGCATAAGTTTACCCATTTGACCATTCATATTACGTTTACCCATTCCTTTGAGTGCTTTTTTAGTTACATTATAATATCTTAATAAATCTTTCACATCATCATTTGTAACTCCAGCACCTCTACTTATACGGTTTATACGGGATTTTTTAATTACTTCTGGATTTTCTAATTCATAATTAGTCATGGAGTGCATTAATACTTTGTAAAGATTTAATTTTTCTTCAGTTACTTTAGAAGCATTTGCTGGTAATTGAGAACCAATACCTGGTATTAATTTCATGATTTGTTGTATTGGTCCCATTTTATTCATCATTTCAAGTTGGTTTTCCATATCTTTTAATGTGAATTTACCGCTCATGATGGAATCTACCATTTCACGGTCAGCTTCATCAGAGGTAACTTCCGCAGCTTTTTCAATTAATGTTTCAAGGTCTCCCATTCCAAGAAGTCTTGATATGAATCTTTCTGGGTCAAAGGCTTCAAAGTCATCTACACGTTCACCAGTACCAATGAATTTAATAGGAGCTTTGATTTCTGCTACAGCAGATAATGCACCTCCTCCTTTTGCTGAACCATCTAATTTACTGATTATTATTGAACCAATATCTGTGGTTTCTTTGAATTTTTCAGCTTGATTACGTGCTTGTTGACCAATTGTACCATCAATAACAAGTATAACTTCATCAGGTTCTACGACTTGACTTAATTCTGCCATTTCATCAAGAAGTTCTTGTTCTTCTTTGTGACGACCTGCAGTATCTACAAGTATTACATCATATTTATTTTCGAATTGTTCAAGTCCTTTTTTTGCTAAGTCTATAGCATCTTTATTTTCTGGATCACCATATACAGGAACATCCAAAGGTTCTGTTAATTGTTTTAATTGTTCATATGCTGCTGGTCTCCATGTATCTGTACAGATAATAGCACAGCTATGTCCTTTTTTCTTTAAAAGTTTAGCTAATTTACCGGTAGTTGTAGTTTTACCACTACCCTGTAAACCAAGCATCATTATTTTATATGGTTTGTGGGTGATTTTTAGTTCTTCTGGTTTTTCACCTATTAAATTAACCAATTCTTGATATACAATATTGATTACATGTTCTTTTGGACTTAATCCTTTAGGCAATTCTTCTTCTAATGCTCTTTTTTCAATTTTTTTAGTTAGAGCGAATACTACTTTTATGTTTACATCTGATTGAATAAGTGCACGTTGAATTTCTTTAGATACTTCTTTAATTGATTTTTTATCAATTACTGTCATTCCTGCTAATTTTTTCATTGTATTGGTTAGACTTTCACTTAATCCTTCAAGCATGAATTTACCTCCTTATTATTTTCGTTATTATAATCCTCATAATATATAATATTAATATATTAATCTTTAGTAACTTAATAATTTTTCTGAAAAACTTTTCATAAAGAATTTATTAATCGTTTTAATAAAAATATATATTAATAGTTAAATTATTTGTAAAAGATTTTTTTAGGAGTTAAGTTATGTTAGATGAATTGAAGAAATCATTATTAGAATGTCCGGTTGTTAAAAAAGGTGAATATTTCTATTTTGTTCATCCTATAAGTGATGGTGTACCTTTAGTAGAACCAGATTTATTAAATGATATTATGGATTATATTATTGATAATTATAATCTTGATTTGATAGATAAAATTGTTGGTGTGGAATCTATGGGAATACCTCTTGCCACGGCATTATCACTTAAAACAGGAATTCCATTTGTTGTTATTCGTAAGAGGTCTTATGGTCTTGAGGGTGAACATCAGGTTCATCAAACAACAGGTTATAGTGAAAGTGAATTATATATAAATGGATTAACTGAAAAAGATAATGTTTTATTGATTGATGATGTTGTAAGTACTGGTGGTACTCTTATTAATGTAATTAAAGCTATGGATGAGATTGGTTTAAATCTTGTCAATGTTATTGTACCAATTGGAAAAGATGATGGTGAAGAAATAGTTAAAGATGCAACAGGATATACAGTAGATACTTTAGTTAAAATTAAAATGGTTGAGGGTAAAGTTACAATTATTGATGAATAATTGGGGAATATTAATGTCAACAATCACTTATGATTATAAAATTGACACTATAAAGTCTAAAATCAATGAGTTAAATGCTAAAAATGTTATATTGCAATTTCCTGAAGGATTGAAGATGGATGCAATAAGTGTATCTAAGGAAATTCAGGAAGCTGTTGAGGGAGTTAATGTTATTATTGATGCTGATCCCTGTTTTGGTGCATGTGATTTGGCAGATTTAAAGGTTAATAAGCATATTGATTTGGTTATACATTTTGCACATACGCCTCTTCCAATAAAATCTGATTGTCCGATATTGTTTATTGAAGCTTATTCTGATGCGGATATAGTTAATCCTATAGAAAATGCTTTAAAGAAAATACCTGAAAATATTAAGACAATTGGTTTGGTTACTACTACACAACATATACATAAATTATCTCAAATGGTTAATTTAATTGAAGATAAAGGTTTTAATGTAAAACTTGCTAAAGGAGAAGGTACTTCTTTAGGTCAAGTATTAGGTTGTAACTTCACATCTGTTAAAAATTTGGATGTGGAGGTTATAGTATATGTAGGTAGTGGTGACTTCCATGCATTAGGTGTTAAATTATTTACCAAAAAACAGGTTATATTAGCAGATCCTTTCACAGGCCAGGCAAGGGAAATTGAAGAGTTCTATGATAAAATTATAAGAATAAGGTTTGCTAGAATTATTAAAGCAAAAGAAGCTAGCTCTTTTGGTATTATTATGTCTTCAAAGAAAGGACAATTACGTTTTGATTTAGCAATAAAACTTAAAGAACTCATAAACAGCTATGGATTACAGGCTCAAATACTTAATATGGATTATGTTTCACCGGATAGATTACTGCCATTTGATTTAGATGCTTTTGTAATGACGGCTTGTCCTAGAATAGCAATTGATGACAGTGCTATGTATAAAAAACCAGTTATAACTCCACAAGAATTAGAAATAGTCTTAGGTATAACAGAATGGGAAGATTACATGATGGATGAAATAATTATTCATGATGAACAACTTTAATCATCTCTAATTTTACTTTTTTTACAATTATTTTTTTAATTCAGAAATCCCTTCATTTTTGAAAGTGATTTATAAACAACTAATTTTGATAATGTTTATTATTAATCAGGAATATAAATTAATATAATATTAATTATTAAATAATCAAGAATATTGTCGGTGTAGGTAATTATTATGCAATATAAAAATAATGAAATAGTATTACCTGGTGATATACTATGTACTTATGAAGAATATATTCCTTCAAAATGGACTTATGTTGAAGATGGATATATTAAATCCAGTATATTTGGAAAAGTAGTAATAGATGAAGAAAATAAGACAATATCAATTCATGCAGATAATGTTCCTAAAGAAGTAGAAATTGGTGATATTGTAATTGGTTATGTTACTGAAGTAAAACCACATAAAGCTTTTGTAACAGTTAAAAAATTTTTATGTACTGATAGAGAATTAATAACTGCATATAAAGGATATATTCATGTATCTAAAGCTATGGATGGTTATGTTCAATCAATGCAATATTTATTTAAAATAGGCGATATTATAGCAGCAAAAGTCATTAATGTTATAGGATATGAACATATAGAATTATCTACATCAGAAGATAGTTTGGGAATAATAAAGGCAATGTGCGTAGAATGTCGTAATTTCATGGAATTAAATGAAAATCATCAATTAATTTGTAAATGTGGAAAAATAGACTCACGTAAAATATCAACGTATTATGGAGGATTAAAATGAAAGTAGTTAAAGAAGAAGATGAAAAATTAGTATTTGAAGTTACTGGTGAATCTCATACAATATGTAATATATTAAGAAAAAGATTAATGCAACAGGATGACATTAAATCAGCAGCATATGATATAACACACCCACTTGTAGGACAACCAGAATTTGAAGTAAATAGTCCAAATCCAAGAGAATCCATTGCATTAGCAGCTGATACAGTTAAAGGTGAAGTAGCTGAATTTAAAGATGCTGTCATAAATGCTTTTGAAGAATAATCTTCCTATTTTTTTATTTTTATCAAATATTTAAGTTTTTTTACATAATTACCTATTATTTTAAGTCTTAATATTTAATATTACTTGGTTTAATAACAAGTAGAATACATAATATTGGATTTTAAAACATGTCATAATAAATTACTATTTTTATATACCATTTCATAGAAATTCCAAAATATACATTAATCATTTTTAATATAATGTTTTTCATGTCAAAATATAGAAATCCTGCTCTAACAGTTGACACTATTATTGTGGAAGATAATAATTTGGTTTTAATAAAACGTTTAAATAATCCATATAAAGATCATTGGGCATTGCCTGGTGGTTTTGTAGAGTATGGTGAAACTGTTGAGGATGCAGCAGTAAGGGAAGCAAAAGAAGAAACGGGTTTGGATATAAAACTTGAAAAATTGGTTGGGGTTTATTCAGATCCTAATCGAGATCCACGTGGTCATACTGTAACTGTGGCATTTAAAGCTATAATTATTGGTGGTAAGTTACAATCTGATTCAGATGCAAAAGATGCTATGTTTGTTGAATATGATGACTTAAAAAATATTGATTTAGCATTTGACCATCGTGAAATTTTGCATGATGCAGGTTTAATGTGAACATGATAATATCAAAAATTATATTTTTAATTGTTGACAAATATAATCATAGTGTTTAACAACTAAAAATTTCAAGGAGTTTTGATTATATGGAATTTTGTCCTGAATGTGGAAGAGTATTATTTCCAAAAGATGGTGAATTTTTCTGTGATAGTTGTGGATACAATCAACCAGTAACTGAAGAATCTAAAAAACAGTATCAACTAAAAGAAAAAGTAGATGTATCTGAAAATGTGATAGTAACAGATTCAAATGTAAAAACATTACCAACTATTAAAGTTATTTGTCCTAAATGTGGAAATAAACTTGCTTTCTGGTGGTTACAACAAACCAGAAGTGCTGATGAATCTGAAACAAGATTTTTCAGATGTACTGACTGTGATTACACATGGAGAGAATACGATTAGTCAATCACTATTCTTATTTTTTTAATTTTTTGTTATAAAAAATCAATTATTGTAAATCATTTCAATAGTAATATATTTTATTAAAGAAAATGATAACATAATAATACTTCAAAAAAATTAAAATAATTTTAATAATTTGAATTAAAATCTTATCATGTTGAATAAACACAATTATCTGTGTTAAATTTTATAAGTTATATGTTAAAGTGGTTAAAGTGACGGATGAAAATAAGATTCCTAAAAATAAAAAGGATGAAAACAAGGATCCTCTTAAAGATTTAAATGTTATTGAGGAAAAAGTCACAATAGAAACTGAAAAAGATGCTTTGGATCTTCTTGAAATAGATGATGTAGGATCTATTCCAGAGTATGACAGCGAATCAGGGTCTATTATTGATTCAAGTTCTGTGGAAAATCCTGAAAATATGGAAGAGGAATCTGTAGTTGATAATGATGAAAAATCTTCTAAGAATGGCATCATTAGTAAAATAAATCTATTGAATAAAAATGATGAAAAAATGGGTGAAACTGCCAAGTCTGAAGTTAAATCCAGTTCTGTCAAAAAATCCGCTAAAAAACTTAATAAATCTAATTCAAATGATGAAGATTCAGACAAAGCCGAAACTAAAATTATTGATAATGTAAAAGTTGATGAAGATGGAGTTCCTTTATTAAATCAATTTGATACTGAACCAATCAAGGAAAATTTATCAAAAAAAATGTTTATCTCCAAAAGAAATATAACTCAAATTATATTAGTAATTATTGGTGTAATTATAACAATTATAGGTATTATTCAAGCATTAAATGATGTTTTAAGAATATCTGATCATGTTATATATGGTGAACATGAAGCAATGGCGTTTGGTTTAATTTTTGCAGGTATTTTAATAATTTTATTTGCTTTCTATAAAGAAATATTAAATTTATTAGGTGTATCAAATTTAACTAAATCAATGGATCAGATGGATGGTGGGTCATCATCAATGCCTAAACCTAAATCTAAAGTAAAAGATAAAAAATAATCACCTAACTTAATTAATTTAAAAAATAAATTTATTTATTACCTCTTTATTAATTATATTTAATAATTTGGTTTTATTATAATATTTACTAATTTTCATGTTAAATTAAAACTTTTTTTTTGTGGGATAATAAATTTTATTATCAATCATTTTCAAATCTTTAATTATAATTAAAAAATAAATTTTTTTAAGGAGAGTATTATATGGTATTTAAATTAGTTTTAAGCGATCCAAGTATTTTCAAAACAAGTTTTGATGCTATTTCATCCATTGTTGATGAAGTACAAATAGAAGTAGACTCAGATGGGCTCAGATTAAATGCAATAGATAGAAGTCATATCACTTATGTTCATTTAGAATTAAAAGAATCTTTATTTGACATATATGACTGTGATAAACCAATAAAACTAAATATTGATACAGAAGAGCTAATGAAGGTACTTAAAAGATCTAAATCTGATGATGTTATGGAATTAACAGTAGATGAAGGTCATTTAATATTATTATTTGAAGGTAACACAAAAAGAACATTCAAAGTTAAACTCATCGATTTAGAATATGAAGCTCCGGCACAGCCTTCAATAGAATATCCTATTAAAATTTCAGTTCCAATAGGAACAATCAAAGATGCAATACAGGATATTGAAATAGTTGCAGATAGAGTAGCAATAAGTGTAGATGAAGATAATGTAATATTTACCGCTATTGGTGACTTTGCAGATGCAGAAGTAGAATATTTGCACGGTGAAAAAGTACAGGAAAAAGTTAGAGCAATTTATGCAATTGAAAATATAAAAGAAATGCTTAAAGCAGAAAAATTTGCTGATAATACTTATATTTCTATAGGTAATGATATGCCATTAACATTATCATTAGAACTTTTAAATGAAGAAGGAGAATTATCATTTTTATTAGCTCCAAGAATAGAAGAGGAATAGAATAAAGGTTAATACTTTCCTTGTTATTTTTTTTAACAAAAAGTATGTAATTCAATAATTCAGGGGTATTTAGTTGGATACTTTTTTTCAAAAATTAAGAGACATACAAAAGAAAGAAAGGAATACTGGAACATTGTCTGAAATAGATGATACTTTTTATGATGATGCATCTAAATATCTTCAAGAGTTATTAACGATCGTAAATGAAAATCCTTTATCTCTTGAAGCATATCAATTAAGAGATGCTCAGAGAATAACTATTGAAATCTGTGAAAAACGTGAATTTAAGATAATAAGTACTGCTGTAGCAAATGTACAAAAAGCTCATGATATTTTCAAAGGGCATAAAAGAAATTCTGATTTATATGATGTAGTTCCATATAATACTACGCCCGAAGAAGAAAAATTATATAAAGATATCATTAATACTATTATCAGTCACAGAGAATACTTAATGAAAGAAATTGTTTCTGCTCCAAACACTAATGAAACTAAAGTAGGTTTCAAACCAAGGCCTGCTGATAAAATACACGATTTAGATTCTAAAATACCAAGTAAAGAACCTGTAAGTGAATCTCAACGTGAATTTGACTTTAAAGATGTTGAAACAAAGTCTAAACCTCAAAAATCACAAAAACCAAAATTAGATGCTAGTCAAATTGAAATGATGTTTGGTCAAGCACCTGATGATATTTTACTTGATGAAAATAATAATCCTATAGTATCTAAAAATAAACATGATGTAACAACTCCTTTTAAACCTCCAGTAGTACCTAAAGAGGACACGGTTTCATTACAAAATAATAAAAACTTTGAAGAATCTGCTGATAAAGAATCAGTAGAAACTGAAATCACACGTAATGATGAATCAGAAGAGGAAAAAACAGTAGGGGATGTTTTAGAGGAATCTTCAAAAGATTCTATTGGGGAGCCGGAATCTCAAGATGTACCAGTTTCTGATACAGATGTGCTTGACAATTCAGAAGTAACTGAAATAGATAGTATGCCTTCTGAGTTGATGGTTGTTTTCAATAAAGAGGTTTCAACTGATGTATTGGATGAAAATGAGAAAACATATGGTCCATTTGATGTAGAAGATGTGGCATTATTGCCTGGAGCTATGGTAAAAATTTTAAAAGATAATGATGTAATTTCATTATTATAACTATTTTTTT
>OCTW013430855.1_pt1 | contig 11374 bp, 21 predicted proteins | sample 1539671 | NCBI WGS metagenome assembly OCTW01 (sample SAMN02144230, study PRJEB22623) | gut metagenome | biome: sheep rumen | host: Ovis aries | place: New Zealand | reverse complement strand
ATTTCGCTCATCTTGTCCCACCATAACCATTCAGCAACTTTTAATGTCTTCATACTCTTTTTCCTCCTTGGGATCTCTCCCTCTCTACACTTATAGTATAGTACAAATATGTACTTAAGTCAATAGATTAAAGTACAAATATGTACTAATTTAATTTTTGTTTATCTCTTTGATCACGCGAAAAAATATAACCAGCTTAAGTCCGCTTAAAAAAGAAGCAGAGGTCTCTAACTGCTTCTTTTTAGTATTCAATATTAAAGTGTTCGATGTTTGAATTTGAAATAATAAGGTATAATATGATATAGAAAATTATTTGATTAATGCATAATATCAGTATATACAGTGATGCAAGAGTTGATTAGAGATATATTAATGCTATGTTCGAGTTGAGTATTTTTTTCTCCACCAAACGAGATTTGGAGAACCGGTGATTTTGTGCTGATGTGTTCTAGAATTTCGCTATATGAAGCGATTTCTCCATCTTTCTTATAGTTGAACATCAATACAAGTTTACCGTTCTTGTAAATGAAGGCTTTTGATACGAAAGTATTAATAAGCCTCTTTTTTTGTTCATTGCTACTCAGTTCATTTGTTTTGAACTTATGAAGAATGAATGTAATGAAGTCTTTTTCGATAGGCTTATTGTTTAATTTCTCTCTTGAGATGCTGGTCTCTAGCGATTCCAATTCTTTTTCCAGTTCTTTCATTCTTGCAATCATGGACTTTGTATAGGCTCCATCAGCAATGGCGTCAACGATGTTTTCAAGCTGCTTAGACTTTTCATCATATTCACTTTTAAGCTGATCAAGAAGATAATGGTCCTTATTGTTGATGGCTTCGTAAATCATGTCAGTAAGATCGCTTAGAACAGCATCATCAAATAACAGTTTATTTAATATATTGATGATAGCATTCTCAATGACATCCTTTTGAATATAAGGCATGTCACATGTATGCTTGATGCGGTTGCTACACGAGTAATAGTAATGCTTAGTCTTATTGCGTGATGTTCCGCTCTTGCCAAACATGCCGCTGCCACATTCACCGCAGTATAAGATATCAGTAAGTAAGTATTCGTTATTAATCACTCTTCTGCTTCTCCTTTTGTTCTTCATTTCATTAGCTTTGGTAAAAGTATTTTCATCAATGATGGCAGGAATTCCATCCTTTACAATAACATCACCAAATTTGTACTCGCCTATATATTTTCTGTTCCGAATTATTCTATTTATAGACGTTTTAGTGAATTTCTTTCCAAGAGTATTTCTATAACCATTTTCATTTAGCCAGTTAATAATGTAGGTATCAGGATATGAATCACACACAAACTCAAAAACCTTCTTGACAGCTTCAGCTTCACGGTCATCAACAACATACATGTCATTATCATCCCTTTTGTATCCGAAGACATTGACACCGTTGCTTTTGCATTTTAGGGCATTTCCAAGCTGTCCACGCTTAATGTTTTGCGATAGGTTGGCGCTGTAATATTCATCAAGCGCCTCCATCACACCCTCAAGGATTATGCCTTCTGGACCTTTAGGAATGTCCATTTTTGCATAAACGACATTCACGCCATTATTTTTCAGGATGCTTTTGTATTTTGCAGCATCCTTCCTGCTTCTACAGAATCTATCAGTTTTATAGCAGATGACATATTTAAAAATTTCTTTTTTTGAATCATCTATCATCTTCAGGAATCCTGGTCTTTTGTCAGTCTTTCCAGTCAAAGCCTTATCAGTGTATGTGCTTATGACAGTAAGTCCAGTCCGATCAGCGTAGCTCATGCATTCCTTAATCTGATCGTCAATTGATTCTTCTCTTTGACTATCGCTAGAATATCTAGCATAAATAACTGCATTCATAATTAGCTCCTTTATATTCATTAAAAAATTTGCTATAATGGAAGCGCAAAAATATTATCTGAGCAAATATTATTTTCGCACCGCTCCAGCTGAATCAAGGCAGCTGGAGCTTTTCTATTTATGCTATCGTCTTCAAAGGGAGGTGATAGCATGAATAGAGAATTATATATCAAGTATATGATAGAAATGATCATGCAGATTGAAGATGAACAGCTGCTCAAGGATATCTATATGTTCATTCAGTCATGCATGTTGTCAGAACTTTAATGGGGAGTAGTTTTAACTACTCCTTTTCAACTGCCTTAAATCCAAAGAATTTCTCAGTAAAACAGTTTATCTCATCATCTGATAACGTAATGACCTGTTCAATTATTCTTCTTTGTACTGGATTCAATTCATATTCATCAGTCAGCCTGTCAATCAGTGACTTCTCAACAGTGCTGAATACTTCTCCTTCGCCTTCTTTCAACCAGATGTAATTGACATGAAATTCCTTACAAATAAGTTTCATGTTTTGCTCAGTAAGTTGCGATAAATTACTTTCAATTCTCGATATTGCAGCTTTTCCAATGCCTAATTTTTCACCAAATTCAGATTGCGTTAGTTTCAATAAATCTTTTCTTAAATATTTTACTCTTTCACTAATACTCATAGTATTCACCTCACTACAAACGAATAATAACACCAAAAAGTCAATTGACGCAACATATTTAAAGAAAAACAATTGACAAAGTTAATCAAAACAACTATAGTTTGGTTGTAAAGTTAATTAAATTGATTGAAAGAGGTGAGTACATGACAGGTACACATAAAATCGAGTTAGGCAAATTGGTTGAAGCAGTAAAGAATTCATCCGATGTTGAGAATCTCATTCAGAAGGCATTCATCGATGGAATGAACATGCAGAAAGACTTGCTGCAAAATCAGAGCATCAAAAAAAATGATTCTGCAGAGAAGAAAGAAACAAACAAATAAGGGGGAATGATGAAATGAGCATTGTATTCTTCGTTCTTGGAATCATCACTGTCATTATTATAAGGATCTTATTAGGGATATAAGAAGAGGAACGATGATAGCTGATATTATTCCAGCAATGTATGAGACTATGCGATTGAACCATAGCTCGGAGCGTTCAATTGAATAGATTTCTGATTTGTCACCTAGAGTGATGAAATAGATATGACCGCCCATAGCTCTTCTTACTTTGATGCAGCCATACTGCTCAAGAGCAGCGATTGTTTCCATGTCATTATCTAGATCACATACATTCAGCAGATCATCATTGTTGTAATAAGTGTGTTTAAAGTGTTTCAGCAGACGATTCATCTTATATCTTCTGATCAATCCAATCATAAAAAGTCCTCCTTTCATACCTACAGTGTATCAAATAGGAGGATTGCAATAAAGAAATTAGAGACTATTGCTAGCTATTTGTGAAACAAAAGAAAATTGAATATTCATGGAGCCAAGGCAGGATGCCACAAATCAATAATGTTTATCTTATCATAATTATCCCTTTTCTATGGCAGCTGACAGGTCACGGATTAATACCATCTATTTGATATAACCCTCCCTATTTAATCGTAACATTGGCATCCTGCCTTGACTCCGTGAATTGAAGAAAGGAGAAACATATGAAGATACTAGAGAACATTGAACTGAAAAAAGTTCCATCAATCAGGATGGAACAGCTTGTTGAATATATGGGTTCAATGATCTTATCGGCCTGGAATGATGAAGATTTGAAAAAGGAATATGAATCAATGAAGAAATTAGAGGAGGGAAAGAAATGAAATTGCAAAATCCTACATTAGTCAATAAAGAGCTCTATGAAAGAGTCGAAGAGATAAGAGTTCAGAAAACACTTATCAAGATATTGCTAGTGGTTGCAGCTTCAGCAGTCGTGTTTATCGCAATGACTGTCATGAATGGATAAAACTTTATTATGGCGGAATCAAAAAAATATATAAAGAGGAGAAAACAATGAACAAGAAAAAGATAGAAAAGGCATCGATTGAATGCTTAATGAATGAAGATGGAGAGGTCAGCATTGAGATTAGTGGAACAGGCATATCTGTGGCAATCATCATGATTGAGATGTTGAAAAGCATTCAGCATGACGGTGTGCCTGTGGTAGATATCGCTATGATCGCACGTCTTGCGGAAAAGGATGAAGACTACTACAGCCTAGTAAAGGAATACTATCATGAATACGCACAAAATGGTGTAAGCATAACGTCAGCAATTGAGCTGGAATTGCTTAAAAATACGGCAAAATATAAATTTGAGGAAGAAAAAGAATGAAAAAAAGGTATCTAAGAAAGAGCGTGGACATAACGCTTATTTCGATCGAAGTTATGTTGTCGCCTGTACTGATGATAGATGATTTTGAGGCAACGTATAAATCATTCGCAATTGTTATTGTGTGGGCACTAGCATTCGTTCTGATTGGAAGAATTCTTATAAAGCACAGCAAGTGCCTGGAAAAGCTGATTTCTGATGAACATTCTAAAAAAGGAATAAAAAAACGATATCCACCCGCTAGATGAATATCGCTCCATGCACAAACTCATTATACATGAAGTGTAATAAAATAGCAATTTGTATTTATGGAATTGCGTAAAAAATGGACGATATTTACAGCGGTTATCGGACTCGTTATAGATGCTAACAAGTCGTACCGTTATGAAGAAACGACACTACCAGGAATATGATGTTGAGGAAACTTACGATAAGGATATATCCAAAGCCTCGGAAGAGGAAATAGCAAAGCTACTGAGGACTGAAAAACTGAAATGTGCATATGTAACAAAGACAATCACATCAGGGAAAGTAAAGGAAGTTGAGATATATCCGGAGTATTCATCATGTCAGATAAAGAAGCATAAGGAAATCAGAAGAATATCCAGCAAGTCAAGAAGGAATCTCAATGACAAGAATTCAAGAAAATATCTAAACAGATTGATAAACTGCAATTTTGGTGATGACGACATATGGGCAACGCTGACATATGACAATAAGCATTTGCCAAGGACTGAGGATGAAGCACTGAAGAAGTTTCAGTACTACATCCGAAAGATAAACAAGTACCGAGCTAAAAAGGGAATTGGAAAGGCAAAGTATATATACATAACAGAGAAGTCAAGCGGAAAGAAGAGATTTCATCATCACATGATAATTGATCATGAGCTGACGATGGATGAAATCGAGAAGCTTTGGCCATATGGAAGAAGAAACAACACGAGAAAGATTCATGAAGATAAGGAAGGTTTGAACGGACTGGCTAGCTATCTTACGAAAGAGAAGGATAGGGAAAAGGGCAGGAAAAGATGGAATTGTTCTAAAGGCTTAAAGAAGCCAACTGTGACGAAATCATACACAAAGCTGTCAATGAAGAAGATAAGAGACATGACAGCAAATCAGAACATGATAAGAGAGACGATTGAAAAGCTTTATCCAGGCATGATCTACTGTGAAGAGAGAGCGCTTTTCAATCAGTTCAATTCAAGAACATATTTCTACATACGTCTAGCCATACCGTGAAGCAAATAATGACAAACAAGGAAATTGCCGACAACCTAAGAAAATATGATGAAAAGGTCAAGAAATTGATAGAAGCCTATAAGGAGCTGCTGGAGGAATACAATAGTCAGGACAGATTCATCAAGGTTCAGAATGAGCTTGTACGCTCCCAGGGAATGAAGGTCAAGGAGCAGCGTAAGGAGATTATCGAACTGAAGGAAACAATAAGAAGACTTGAAAGCATACAGGATGATGATTTCAAGAAATCACATTCAAAAGCAATAAGGGAGTTAAAGAAAGAAAACACGCTGCTGAAGAAAAGGCTGGATTTTGAATGTGACATAACAGTTATTTCAAAGGAAGAGCTATACAAGGATTTCTGCCGGCTTAGGGAAATGAACAAAAGACTGATTAGAGAAAAAAGAGGTAGTTTAAGATGAAATTTGAAGACGATCTAATGAAATACAGGCATGATGCAGCAATAAGCTATCTTGGTCAGCTGCTTAAGACGAGAGAGGACATCAAAGTGCAGCTTGCAAAGCCAAACAAGGATCTAGGCGAGTGCATGAATTACCTGATGTCGTGTGCAAGAAAGAAAGTAAAAGGTCAATGTGCAGTACTGTCTGATGATGAAGCACTGTCAATGGCTATTCACTACTACGACGAGGATGACATTGTTGTAGATAGGATTAGTGGATCAGTATCAGCATCACCAGTGCAAGATGAAGAGCATGAGCAGGACAAAAATGAAGATATTGAAAAGATTGTAAGCGAGCGTGTTGAGAAGGAGGTTGCAAGAATAAAGGAGGAAGTAAGCAGGAGCAATCAGGAAGATGTTGAAAAGATTGTAAGCGAACGTGTCCAGAACGAACTGGAAAGAATAAGTGAAGAAGAGAAGAAGAACAAAAAGAAAAAGAAAGAAAAGAAGATTAGCAAGCATGAGGATGCTACAACAATCTTTGACTTCATGGAGGTATAAGCATGAAGGAGGATCAGGAAGAAAAGATAATAGAGGAGCTGAAGACTCATAAGTTTAGGGATTATGACGAAAACAGCTTCAGAAGATTCATGCTGAAGGATGATCAGTGGCCAAGGTCTAAGAAAAGAGGAGCAGTAAGCAGCATGTTCATAACTGTCTTTTCGTCATTCAGAAAAAGACTGCTTGCAAGAACGTTCTACCTTGAAGAAGGATACGAGAGCAGGAAGAGATACTGCTTCATTACTGAAGTCAAGAGACAGCTTGCAGGATGTTCAAGGATAATCACAAAGAGACTCTATGCAGGAATGGGCATAAAGGTTTGGAAGTACGAGGATGAATTCGGATGGCAGGAGCACTCATGCAAATCATTTGCGATTGAATCATATGGGCAGTACGAAGGATGGTATTCAAGAGGAAATTATGATCATTATGCATATAACGATTACAAAGCGATACTGAAGAAAAGCGTGCATAAATACTCGGCATATGAACTTGTGAAGTCTCGTGAATACCAGGGAATAGAAGGCATGTTTAAATATCTCATGAAGTACGAAAAAGACAATGACATAGAGATGCTTGTTAAGATGGGCATGGAGCACTGCATAGAGGACATGAGATGCATTAAACGTTCAAAGAAGGGATTCGCAAGACTGGGAATAACAAAGCCTGAGCTGAAGTATCTTCAGGCAGGAATAACGCTTGCTGATTACCGAAAGGTGAGGGATATTGCACTGAAGCAGAAGCTTGATGAAGATGAATGCAAGAAGGCAATAGAATTCGTGAAAAGAGGAAAACTGCCGAACAAGCGTATGCTTAAGTACGTGATAGATAAAGATGTAAGCGTATATGACTATATCGATTACATAACAAATGCAGATGCGCTGGGATACCAAAAGAGAAGTGCAGTGATGTATCCTGAAGATTTCACGAAGGCGCATGATGACGTGCTGAAGGAAGTAGAGACAAGAAAAAGCCGAGAGATAGATGAAAAGATACAGGAATACGCCAAAGACCTTGAAAAGTTACGAATGGAAGACAATGGACTTCTCATCAGGGCGGCATCTTGCCAGCAGGAGCTGATTGATGAGTCGAAGAAGCTTGAGCACTGTGTAAGGATGTATGACAGGAGAGTAGCAAGCAGGAGCACGGCAATATTCATGATAAGAAAGACTGATCATGAGAAGGAGCCTTATGCAACGCTTGAGTTGAGCGACAAAACAATCGTCCAGTGCCGTGCTTACAGGAATCGTGTGCCTGAAAAGGAGGTTATCGAATTCGTTAATCTATGGGCACACAAGAACAGATTCATTTCATGCTTTGGAGGCAAGTGATGGCAAATCTAAAGAAGAGCGAACTCGAAGAGTATGTGGATGCATTCGTTGACGATGAGATAATGGACGAAAAAGCTGAACGTACATACACGAAGTACAAGCGTGTATGTCAGCGTTTCATAGATTTCTTCAGTGAGGAGGAAATCACAAAAAGGGATCTGATAGCATACAAGCACATGCTCATTGAAAAATATTCAATCAAGACAATCAATAACTATCTGATCATAGTAAATAAGTTCATAAAATACGTTGAACTCTCAGTACAGGAGCCAGGATTCAAACGTGAGAAGATAAGGAAGTACATATCTTCTAATACGCTGAAGCTTGAAAAGGAACAGGAAAAGAGAAGCGTTGACAACGTTCTTGAACCAAATGAATTCAAGAGGATGGAACGCATGGCCAAGAAGAAGAACATGATGCGTATCTACTATGTCATGAAGATAATCGCGTATACGGGGATTCGTATAGGCGAGCTGAAGTACTTCACGGTTGAGAATCTAAGCGACAGGTCAGGAGTTATAACCGTAAGAAACAAAGGAAAGACTAGGGAGATACCAGTGAGAGGCGACCTGAAAAGGGAGCTTCTCAGGTATGCTAAAGAAAATGAGGTAGAAAGTGGACCAATTTTCAAGGGAACAGGAGAAGGTGGAAGCATTGATGATGATGTAATTAGAAGAGAGCTGAAGAAGGTTGCTGGATACTGCCGAGGCATAGATATGGAAAAGGTACATCCGCACTCGCTTCGTCACATGTTTGGCCAGAAGTGGGTTGAGGAGAACGGGCAGGCATCGCTGTCGGAGCTCGCTTCGATAATGGGCCACTCGAACGTCAACACGACGGCCATCTATACGCAGACGACGAAGCAGGAGAAGAAGAGAAAGCTTGAGAAGATTAAATATTAATAATGGAAATATTAAGTATTAAATGAAGTTCATGGATGAAATGGAATGCAAGCAAAGATATGGGTGTACAAGAAAGGAAGATGGAGATGGAAGATAAAAGAATGGAAATAAAGCTGAACTGGGACGAGATGGAAATGCTGATCAAGATTGCCGAGAAGAACAACATGAAAGGAGCAGAGGAACTGGCATCGAAGATAGTGAGCGACTATCTCGTCGCCTACAACAAGAAGCTAGAGAAGGCGCTTGAAAAAGTGTCGGAGCTTCAGTACTGATGCATGAAAAATCACAAAAACCTTTTTTAAAAAGGAAGTCAAAGAACATAAGGAAAAACAAGAAGAAAACAGGCATAAGCTAAACGAGGATAATATAGAGTTATTCGACAACAAAAATGATGATGGAGGAGACCGAAATGAGAATGAATAAGAGCCCAGGAAATCTGCCATTGAGCAGGCTTGCTGAAATATTTCAGGAAGACAGTGACAAGAAGATGGAAGAATGCAGTAAATCACTGGAATACTTTGAAACCATTTTCTACGAAAGAGAGGGACTGGCACTGGATCTCAGCTACGAGATTGAAAGGAATGTCAAGCTGATGAAGGATATCAACACCCTGAACAGGGAGCTAACGGAAAAGACGAAAGAATGCAAAATGCTTAAGCATAGGATTAAACTGCTTCTTAGGGAAAGCAAGGGAACTGATTGTGAAGGATAATATTGTCATGATCATGTTGATAGCTGCTGCTGCAATTGCAGTCGGTGTGATTGACATATGGATAATAGTTGAAGTAACTAGACTGATAAAGGACATTGATAAATTTAAGCCAAAAGATTAGGAGACAATTGAAATGAACAAGTCAGAACTGATTAGATCGGTAGCAAACAACACAAGGCATACCCAGAAGGAGGTTGAAGAGATTCTTGATGAAGCAATTGGTGAAATCATAGATCTCACGACGGTAATGAATGAAAGAGTTATTCTTCATGGATTTGGCGCATTCGAGCCAGTTCACCGTGGGAGACGTGAAATGGTAAATCCAAGAACAAGAGAGAAGGTCATTACAAGAGAGCGAAGAACATTCAAATTCATTGTGTCAAAGACGCTGAATAACAAGCTATGAAGCGGCAAAAAGACACCCGAAAAACTTCAAAAACCTTTTTTTAAAAAAATGGTAAAAAATACAAGGAAAAACAAGAAGAAACAAGGAATAAGGAAAATGAGGATAATGTAATGTTATTCGACAACAATAATTGCTGATTAGAATTGAAATTTTAACGCAAGTAGGCATATGTTCATGCTCCAGCTGACGGGCGCAGTATACATTCAAGATTGTGCTTAGGCTCATCTAACAAGAATTAAGTCTCTATTAAAAAGGGTTTTCGCGTGAAACTACACTTAAAAATCTCATACTTAGCTAACTCACGCGAAGCAAAAAAATAACATCTCATGGAGCCGAGGCACAGTTATGTTCTTCTTTTTTAGAAATTTACAATTCATTAGCCTTTAATAAAAAATTACCTTTGGGAACGTTAGACAGGTATACCATCACGAGTGCGCATAGTGATGTGAGTCCTGCGCGAAGTCTCATTTGTGCCGGTCATCTGGCGCATGGGCATATGCAAATAAAAAGAACAGGAGGATACAGGAATGGGCATGATTGAATGCATTAATCACAAAGAAATGTTCATAAGTAACAAAGAAATAATCATATTCAAGTTACAGGATATCATTGATAAGATTGATGATATTATCACATCAATGAGAGATGATGAATACAGCAAGGATTCCATTGATCTTCTCATGAATGCGAGAGAACAGCTTCACTTCGAGAAGCGCAAGGCTGAAGATGAGATAAAGAAAATGGAAGTGATGAAAGGATGAAAAAAGAGGAACTCAGTGCACTGATGTCCGAGATGCACAATGATATTGAAGCGCTTGATGGTATGCGCATGAGACTTCGAAAAAATGGTGCAAGCAGTGACATACTTGTCATGCTGGAAAGAGCAAGAGAACAGATTAAGGCTGATCGTGACAAGCATCTTGCAGAATTCAGGAACGGAGGACATGAATAATGGAATTTACTGTATTCATAATCGCTTTTGTATACATCATGCTGATGATTGCAGTCATAAGCAATTTTTAGGAGGATGAGTAGAACATGATAGCTAAGGAGATATATGAAAGAGAAATCACAAGAATGTTTGACAGCGTGCGCACAAAAAATAAGGGTTGCAGTGACTGTCGCGGGGTTCCTTGTTCACGATGCCAACTCGAAGGACAATGTAGAATTACTGCTTGGAACGTATTCAAAATGATTGAAGCAGTAGAGAAGTGGTCAAAAGAACATCAGCCAAAAAAAGCTAACAAGATTGGAATTTGAGATGTTGAAATGGTTAGATAAAGCAGGCTATAAATTCATTGTCAGAAGTCCAGGTGGTAATTTAATGATATGTTATGACATGCCTGAGAAAGGTGTTAGTTCTTGGTTTTATGATAGTGGATGCAAAATTCTTTCGGGATGTAATGAGTTATTTAAATTCGTTCAATGGGAAGACAAAGAACCTACATCAATTCAAGATATTTTAAAAAATTGTGAGGTTGAAGAAGATGTATGAACACGTGAGAGAGATCATCGATGACCTAAATGAGAATGTCAATACGCTCAATGAGTGTCTTTTAGAGGCAAGAAGCGAATACGATGATCTGAAGTGGGTTATCGCAGACCTTGTGAAGGACGCGCGAAATGGCAAAGTAAAGCAGTCAGAGATACTTGACGA
>OCTW013404412.1_pt1 | contig 11374 bp, 9 predicted proteins | sample 1539671 | NCBI WGS metagenome assembly OCTW01 (sample SAMN02144230, study PRJEB22623) | gut metagenome | biome: sheep rumen | host: Ovis aries | place: New Zealand | reverse complement strand
ATGCTCCATCAGGCAGGCGGCTGCCACAAGCGCTGCCATATGTCCGTCATGCCCGCATTTGTGTGCGACGCCCGGGACTGTGGAGCCGTAAGGCAGCGAGATCGTCTCATCTATAGGCAACTCTCTGTTAGACCAGCATTGACGTAGCCGTCTGCTTCTCCCAATAGTCCCAGAAGGGCTGGGGGCGGTCGATCATCTGGCGGCGCGCATGCTCGTAGGAGCCTGAGGCGCTCTGGCCCGAGAGCGTCCGGAGCCTGTCGGCGTCCGACCGTCTCGCCTGCCCGAGCCACATGAACCATGACAGGCAGTGGTCCAGCCATTTGGCGGAGACGCCGTGGAAGCCGGCGAGGAAGATCGAGAGCCTCTGGTGCAGGGCGCTGACCATGCCGAGCTCGCCGTCCTTCTGCAGGTCCGTCCTGGTCGCTGCGTGCTCGGCGATGCCGAGGGCAGGGAGCACGCGCCGGCAGCCCTGGCGGGCGTCGGTCGCCACCCAGGTGCCGGGGCCGAGGTCCCTGACTGCCTCCTTCAGGGCCTCGTCCCCGGGCCTGCCCCTGTCTGCCAGGCGGCAGAACCCGTCTCCGGCGCCGTCCGCGCCGCAGACGATGCAGACCTTGAGGCCGGAGATGCCCCTGGCATGGACGGCTCCGCCGTGCCTGCGGGGAGCCCTCGGCATCCCGGCTGCGCTCCCTGTCCTGCTGCCCGTGAGGGACCCGCCGAGACAGGTCCCGTCGACCTGCCAGGAGACCGAAGGCCCTGAGCTGTAATCTTTTGGTGGACAGCGGGACGGCAGGAACCGGCAGCAGATATGCTCTGCCCAGATGCCCACCCACCAGCACCAGGAGATTGGAGAGGCGAGATGCCGGTGAGCGCAGGCGAGATCGAGAAGGCTGAATCGAGGGACAGGAGCAGGCTCCCCCGGCAGTACACGGAGGAGCACCGGCTCGAGGCGGTCGGGCACTGCAGGAAGGCCCGGGAGGCGGATCCGAAGAAGAGCATCAGGGAGTGCGCCTCGGAGCCCGGGACCAGCGACAAGACCCTCAGCGACTGGGCCATCAGGTACGGGAGGACGGGAAAGGCCACCCAGGCCAGGACCGGAGAGCAGAAGGAGCTCGGCGAGGCGAGGAAGCGCATCAGGGAGCCCGGGAGCGAGAACGGGTTCCTGAAGAAAGCAGCAGCCCTCTTCGCCAGGAGCCTCTGACGGAGGACAGGTTCCGGCTGATGCTGGCGGAGAGGGCGAGCTGCAGCGTCTCGATGATGGCGCGGGTACTGGGCGTGAGCAGGTCGGGTCCTGCCGGTGGCTGAAGGCGGGCGGCAGTGGGGAGGATCCGTGGGGTCCCCTCAAGGAGGCCATCATCGAGATATGGGAGGAGAGCGGACGGCGGTTCGGCTTCCACAAGGTCTGGTCCAAGCTGGCAGGGGATCCCAAGTACGGCCGCTTCGCAGGCACGACCCCCTGCCGCGTGCGGAAATGCATGTCCGGGCCGGGGATGCGCGGCATCTGCCCCAATGCCCCGGAGAGGACCACCGTGCCCGATCCCGAAGCCCCGGAGCGTCCTGACCTCATCAGGCGGGACTTCTCATGCCCTGTGCCGACCACGAGGCTCGTGGGCGACATAACCTATCTCAGGACCACGGGCGGCTCCGGCTGCCTGGCCGTGGCCATGGACCTGTGCACGCGCATGGTCGTCGGCTGGAGCATAAGGGACAGCATGAGGGCAGGGCTCGTCGTCTCGGCGCTCGATATGGCATATTCGCGCGGATACGTCGCCGGAGGGGCCATATCCCGCAGCGGCCGCGGCAGCCAGCACGCGGGCGCGGAGCTCGCCGCCTGGGCAGCAGCGCACGGCGTGAGGCTCTCCGTGGGCCGCACAGGGAGCTGCCACGGCAATGCGGTCGCGGAGTCGTTCTTCGGGACGCCCAGGAACGAGCGGTACCACCACGAGCGCCCGGCGGATGCATCCACGACAAAGCACGGGGCGATCGAGTCCATCGAGCCATATTGCAGCCGCTACCGTCCGCACGAGTCCATCGGTGACCGCGTGCCGGCAGAGGCCATGCAGGAGTTCTTCGAGCGTTTCGAGAGGGCCCTCGCGTACGATCCGGAGGCGATGGAAGCCGCATAAAATCTGGAATCCCACTGTCCATTATATTGACAGGGCTCAGGACGAAGGCCGAGCCGAGGTACCGGGACGTGGACATCCTGACATTCAGGGGGACGATCGCGCCGGACACCCCATGCTGCCCGGAATGCGGAGGGGCGCTCCACAGGAACGGCACGGCCCCATGCATGCTCCTGCACATCCCCATCGGAGGCACCCTGTCAAGGCTGTGCATAGAGCGACAGAGGATGCGCTGCCCGGAATGCGGGTGGTGCCGGGCGGATCCCATCCCCTTCAGGGCGGAGGGCCACATGTGCACCGAGGCGCTCGCGCGCTACGCGGAGGGCCTGCTCGCATACGGCTTCACGCTGAAGGAGACGGCGCATGTCACGGGGCTGTGCCGCAATACCGTGAAGGACATCGACCGGAAGCGGCTGGAGCGGCTGTGGCTCGAGGATGGCCCCAAGGACGGGCAGAGGCGCCTGAGGCTTCCGGACAGGCCGCCGAAGCGTATAGGGATAGACGAGTTCAAGCTGCATGATGGCCACCGCTATGCGACCATCATCGCCGACCTGGAGACGGGGCATGTCCTCTGGGTGGCCCACGGAAGGAAGAAGCAGGTCATGTACGGCTTCGTGGAGCGCGCAGGCATGGAATGGATGGCGGGGGTGGAGGCCGTGGCGAGCGATATGAACTCCGACTACCAGGAGGCGTTCCTGGAGCTCTGCCCGCATCTGGATATCGTATATGACCACTTCCGCATCGTGAAGAACTTCAACGAGAAGGTGATATCGGAAGTCAGGAAGGACATCCAGCACGAGCTTGTCCGGAAGGGCGACAAGGAGGCCGCGCGGAAGCTGAAGCACACCAAGTACCTGCTGATGTCCTCTGCCGGCACCCGCGCGAGATGGGAGCGCGAGGCCGAGGAGGGCCGCCCTGCCGAACGCGGGGCGGAGCTGTTCGGCAAGCCGGAGCGGCTCCGGAAGCCGGGAGCACAGAGCCGCTACGAAGAGCTCATGGAAGGCAACGAGCTCCTGCTTGCGTGCGACCTCGTGAAGGAGAAGCTGAGAGATGCCTACACGCTCTCCAGCACGGAGGAGATGGCATGCGCCATCCGGGACACGATACGCATCTGCCGGGAGACCGGGGACAGCCACTTCGCATGGTTCGCAAGGCTGCTCGAATCCCACTTCGGCGGGATAGTCGCCCATACGAGGCACCGCATCTCGACAGGCAGGGTGGAAGGCACCAACAACCTCATCAAGACATTGAGGCGCAAGGGATACGGCTATCCGGACGACGACTATTTCTTCCTCAAGATAGTCGATGTCTCATACCGGAAGGACAGGTACTGATATGGGGCCGCACACAGGAAAAATGCAAGACCCTAAATTCGCCCGGCGCCAACAATCTCAAACTGGGCCTATCATGGCATCTTATCCGGATTGCCAAAGCAGAAGGCTATATCCAGCCCTGAGTGGATTGATTTGGCCATCGATCGCTTATCAATGAAGGGATGCACCGCAAAATAGGATGCATCCCTCTCTTTCTTCGCCGTTGGTGACATTTCGCAAGCATGGCCAGCCCCGCGGCTCAGCATCCCACAGGATGCCAGAAGCCCAGAGGCTACGCCATGTAGCCTCCATCGATGGCTGATGTTGCATGCTCGCAGTACAGCTTCATCACGCCATGCGAGAATCTGTTCGGCCGCGGCTTCCAAGCCTTCTTTCTGGCTTCCATAACCGATTCAATCTCTTCCGGTGCCTTTCGCTCGCCCTTGATGCCTACGATTGCAAGCCGCCTGTTCTCGATATCGATTTCAATCAGATCGCCTTCTTCGACCAGAGCTATCGGACCGCCCTCAGCCGCCTCCGGCGAGACATGGCCAATGGAAGGACCCTTGGAGGCACCGGAGAACCGCCCGTCAGTGATCAGTGCAATCGTATCCCCAAGCTCCTCATCGGATGCGATCGCTTCCGTCGTATAGAACATCTCGGGCATTCCCAGGCCCTTCGGTCCCGCATAACGGACGATGACGGCATCGCCAGGATGGACCTGATGCTTGAGAACCGCATCGATCGCATCGTTTTCACAGTCGAAAGGACGTGCATGCAGAACAGCATGCCACATGCGTTTGGGGACAACAGTATGCTTCACAACCGCTCCGTCGGGTGCAAGGTTGCCTTTGAGTATCGCGATGCTGCCGTTGGCATCTATGGGATGGTCATGCGGCTTGATCACACCGTTGCGGGAAACGTGCCATTTCTTGAGCTGCGATTCGCATTTCTCGAAATAGCCCCCCGCACGGAGATCTTCGATATTCTCTCCGACTGTCTTTCCCGTCACTGTCATCGCATCAAGATGGAGCTGGTCGGCAATCTCTTCCATGATCGCAGGAACGCCTCCTGCATAATGCAGGAACTGTGCGGGCCACTCACCTGCCGGCCTAATATTCGCCAGATAGCACGCTTTCCTGTGCAGGGCATCAAACTGGTCTGCCGTGACCTCAAGGCCAAATTCCCGGGCTATCGCTGGATAATGCAGCAGTGCATTGGTCGATCCAGATACTGCCGCATGAACCAGGATCGCATTCTCGAAAGAATCAGCGGTCACGATATCACGGGCGCAGATGCCGCTCTTGACAAGCCTGACTGCCTGCCGCCCTGATTGATATGCAGCCTCGAGTATTTCGGAACCCGTGGCCGGAAGAAGAGCGGTTCCAGGGAGCATGAGGCCCAATGCCTCTGCAGTGACCTGCATGGTGCAGGCAGTTCCCATGAACGAGCAGGCTCCGCATGACGGGCAGGCATGATGCTTGTAGTATTCCAGCTGCCCCGGAGCAATCTCTCCTCGCCGGCATTGAGCGCTGTACTTGCCTATCTGCTCCAAAGTCAGCAGGTCGGGTCCCGCATCCATCACGCCGCCCGTCACGACAATCGAAGGAATGTTGACCCTGCCTATTGCCATGAGATGTGCAGGGAGCCCCTTGTCGCAGCTTGCGATGAAGACCCCTCCATCAAATGGCGTTGCCTGTGCATGGATCTCGATCATGTCGCAGATGAATTCCCGTGAGGGAAGGGAATAGTCTCCGCCTGGCGTCCCCTGCGATTCTCCATCGCACATATCGGTGCAGAAATACCTGGCTCCAAACCCTCCTTCATCTGCTATGCCTGCACGCACCCGGTCCACAAGCGCATTCAGGCCAGAACTTCCTGGGTGGGAATCTCCGAACGTGCTTTCAATCAGAATCTGGGGCTTCGAGAGATCGTCGATGCTCCACCCGGCACCTAGGCGCAGGGGATCCATTTCCGGAGAGATCTTTCTCACTTCTTGGCTCTTCAGCATGTTTGCTCCTCTTTGGTTCCCGATAGGTCTCCAGTATCGCTGCACAGCAGAATCAGGTCATCGGCTGGCAAGCAAATGCCTAATCGTGAGCGGCCTCAACATCCATCTGGCTCAATGCGGCCATTGCCTCTATCGCCAGAAGGGCCTTCGAGAACCATGCAGTAGGCTTTGTATTTCTGTCATCAAATAGCTGGTCGTCCTCAATCCAGATCGTGCAGGTGGCTTTCTCTGCAAGCGGGCTGGTGCTGACGCCCGTGATTGCGATGGAGGGTACGCCTTCCGATGAGGCCTTGTCGAGACGGTCGAGGACGTGCTGTGTCCTGCCCGAACGGGAAAAGAGCACGAGCGCATCGATTGTGGGCAGAAGGCTCTCGAAGATGGCAACCGAATCAACAGCTGAAGTGAAGAGCACTTTTCTTCCCATGCCCAGCAGCTTCTTCGTGAAGTACTCTGCGAGCAGCGAAGAATATCCCTCACCGTAGGCAAGCGAAAGCTCACTTCCTGCCAGCAACTCGGATGCCCGCTCGATGGAAGGACGGTATGAAGCATCAAGGCCTTCGACAATGCCCCAGAGCTCCGCCGTCTCGTATGATCTCAGTCCGCTTGCCTCCCTGCCTTCCACAGAAGGGTCTTGGAGCCGGTAGCACATATCGACATAGCCGCGATAACCGAGCTTCTTTGCAAGCCGCATGACGGTGGAAGGCGAGGTATAGCATTCCCGCGCGATGCCACGTACTCCCAGCTTCCTGGCAGAATCCCGGTGTTCAACTATGAAGGCAAGAACTGCCGCTTCCGTCTCAGACAGATTGCCATTCTGTACCAGCTTGGAAAGGTCAATATGCCCATCCATCTCCATACCCCCAAACAGCAGGCCCCTCCTTGGAAGAGCCTGCTTGATATCACGATGCATCCAATGCTCAATGGTACGAAGATTGGCCCCTGATTTCAGGTGCTAATGGAGCTCGGGCCACCAGCCTTCATTGGCGACAATCAGGTCATCCAGGATCTTCTTCGCAATGGAGGCGCTCGGTACTGTCTTGGAGAGCGTCAGCGCTTGCCACATCTTGAGATAGCTGTGCCCGCAATACGCTTCTACGACCAGCTTCTCGACCGCAAGCTGCTCCGACATCAGACCCCGCTCAAACAGGGGGATCTTCCCCTGGCAGAGGGCTTCAGGCCCATTACTGCCGACCACGCAGGGCACTTCCACCATAGCATCCGAATCGAAGTTCTCGATGGCGCCCTTGTTCTCCACGATGCAGATCATGATCTCATGGGTGTTGTATGCAATGGCGCGGGCAAGGGAGACGATGAACTCAGCGTGGTTGTCCACCGTGAACTCGCCGCCAGTGGCAGTTCCCTTCTCGACAATCTGCTTCGCCGCACCGAAGACCTGCTTCTCGCGTCCTTCCACCACCTCATCGGTCCGCACATGATTCGGGTCCGTATGCTCCACCACATAGTCTGGATAGAGATAGTACTTGAGATAGGTATTGGGAAGGAATGCCGGATCGAGCGCCAGAAGGTCCTTTGCCTTGCGATGCGTTGCCTGCCAGCTTGCATCCATATGCTGCGTCTCTATCGCCTTCTGCGTCAGATAGCCATTCTGGGAGACATAATCGATCAGCTGGGGCATCAGGTCCTCTCCGGTATGGACATCATGCACCGAAGTCCACCAGCCGAAGTGGTTGAGGCCGAAATAGCGGACGTCGAGATCCTCGTAGCTGCGGCCCGCGATGAAAGCCATCCGCCTTCTCGTGCCGACTGGCATGTCGCAGATGTTGATGACCTTTGCCTTTGGCCGGAGCACTCGGCATGCTTCAGCGACGATTGATGCGGGATTGGAATAGTTCAGCATCCAGCAGTCAGGTGAATACTCCTCCATATAATCAATGATCTCGAGCATCCCCGTGATGGAGCGCATGCCGTAGGCAATGCCGCCAGGCCCGCACGTCTCCTGGCCGACGACTCCGTACTTGAGAGGGATCGTCTCGTCCTTCCGGCGCATGGGCAGCCCGCCGACGCGGATGTGTGCCATGCAGAAGTCCTTGCCAGTGAATGCCTCTGCGGGATCGTCTGTGTAGCTGAATGCCACCTCAGGGGCTTCCTCACGGATAACGATATCGAGCGCACGGCCGAGCTTGCTCTGCCTCTCAGGATCGTTGTCGTAGAGGGTGATCGATGCCAGCGGGAAATCATCGAGGTGCGTGAGCATCATCTTCACGATGCCCGGTGTATAGGTGCTGCCGCCTCCTGCAATAACGATATTGAACTTCTTTCCATCCATTGCTTCATCCCATCCTTTCGGCTTCAGGGAGCATTTCAATCATTCGTTTCCGAGGTATGCATCGACTGCGCCGCGGACCTTGTTGATTCCCAGGCCATAGACGACCTGGACGGTCTCGCCGTCCTTGAAGATCCCCATGGCACCGGTGTCATTCTTCAATGTCGCTTCATCGACAAGCGACGAATCCTTCACGACGAGCCTCAGCCTTGTGAAGCAGCTGTCCACCTTCTGAATGTTGTCTTTGCCACCAAGGGCTTCGACAATGAGGGCTGCATCGACATCCGATGCGCCATCCTGCTTCTTGGAACCCTCGTCATTCTTGTGCGAGGCCTTCTCCAGATACTCTGCCTTGGAGTGGAGCTTCATCTCGCTCTCGTCGTCCTCACGGCCAAGCGTCTTCAGGTTGAGTTTGGTGATGAGCAGATAGAAGACGACGTAGTAGACCGCAAATTCGCACAGGCCAATCAGGATATATGTCGGCCAATGCGTCTTGCCGATGCCGAGCGGAAGGTTGTACAGAAGGAAATCCAGGAAGCCATTAGGTCCGATAGCGCGGCAGTTGAACACACTGAATGCGACCATTCCCAATCCGCTGAGGACGGCGTGGACCACGAACAGGATCGGCGCAACGAACATGAAGGAGAACTCGATCGGCTCCGTGACGCCTGCGATGAACGAGGTGACCGCCGCAGGAATGAGGATTGCCTTGACCTTCGCACGGTTCTCAGGCTTTGCTGTCTTGTACATGGCAAGGCAGGCGCCGATGAGGCCAAACATCTTCGAAAGGCCGCGTGCATCCCATACAACAGATTGGGAAAGGAGCGTCACGTTCGGATCGGCGATTTCCGCATAGTAGATGTTTCTTGCGCCCTCATAGATCTGGCCGCCTACTTCGGCCACGCCACCGAGCTTGGTATACAAGAACGGCGTATAGACCAGGTGATGCAGGCCCGTCGGAATCAGGAGACGCTCGAGCATGCCATACAGGAAGATGCCGAAGTTGCCTGATGCCTGGATGAAGTAACCCAGGTTGTCGATGCCAAGCTGGATGATTGGCCAGACATACGTGAGCACGATTGCCATGAGGATTGTCACAGGAATCAGGACAATGAATACGAATCTCTGGCCACCATAGATCTGGAAGGCATTGTCGAATTCGGTATCGATGAAGCGGTTATGGACAGCAGCGGTGACAAGTCCAAGCATGATTCCCAGAAACACGCCCATATCCAGCACCTGGACGCCCAGGACCAGAGCCTGGCCACTTCCGCGAAGGGCATCGGATGCGACGAGCATATCGTTCAGGCCCATGAACTTGTTCATGGCATTGATGAAGACCAGGAATGCAAGAAGCGCCGTGAAGCCAGCCTCTGCCTTCTTCTTGCTCGCCATGCCTGTTGCAAGGCCGACACAGAAGATGACGCCCAGATTGTTCAGGATCGCCACCAAGGATCCAGAGAGAATCGTTCCGAATCCCTTCGTTATGGGATTGTCGAAGAGCGGAACCATCTTGATGAGCGTCGCATTGGTGAAAACATTGCCTACGGCAATCAGGATGCCGGCAATAGGCAGAATGAGCACTGGAATGAACATGGCTTTCGAGAATGTCTGCATTGCAGACATTGCCTTGTGTTTCATGAATGACCTTCCCTCTCCCTGTTCTGAAATCCCAGCAATCGCCGCTGGAACCATCGAACCCCTAGGTCAATAAATACTGGCTACCATTTGCCCGGCCCGGCGATAACAAGGTTATTCTTCGTATGCATCGGCAAAGCCCACACCGGCGATGTTGAGCTTTTGTACGACCTGTCCGGAACGGGTTCCGAAACGACTAGCGGGCATTCATTTTCGGCAAACGGTACAGAGCTGCAGCAGGTCCAAGGCCGCAGCCAGCCCATCTTTGCAGAAGAGTCCATCCTATCCATACTGCTTCTCGATCCCTCAGGCAGGGGCATCGCAGGGACGACGATGCCAGAATGGCCATCATGCAATCATCAGGATGCTTGCTTCGGCAGAACAGCTGGAAGGCATCCATGAATGGAGCCAATGCCAATGCGTCCAATCACGCGGACCGGCAGTTACCAGCACAATACATTCAATCGACACGCCGGTTGACTTCGACAGCACGCGAAGAAGATGACTTGAATTCAAGATTGCGCCGGTAGTTCCTTGCAAAGACCATCGCATACAGCATGTCGAGCAATGTGTTGATCGATGCTTCGGTCGAGAACGTCCCAATCTTGTTGTAAGTCTCTGTTAGACCACAGTTGACATGCAGCTCTCCTGCTCCCACCAGCCCCAGAAGGGCTGCTCCTTGTCGGTGAGCATCCTGCGGGTGTTGTCGTATCTGCCCTGCGCCGCCTGGCCCGGGAGGATCTCCGACTGCAGGGCGTCCGACTTGCGCGCCTGCTCCGTCCATTCGAACCAGGCAAGGTAGTGGACGAGGCGCCTGGTGGGTATGCCGCTGAACTTGGCGAGGAACCGCTTGAGCCTCTGGTGGAGGGCATTCACGAGCCCGAGGCCGCCATGGGACCCTGCGCCCGCCTCGGAGGATACGGAGGATGCGCCGAGCCCAGGCAGCACGCGGGCATAGCCCTTGTGGCCATCGGTCTCGACCGGGGAGCCGTCGAATGAAGGGAGGGAGGATTCCAGCTCCCTGTCCGTCGGCCTGCCGCGGCCCACCACCCTGCAGAAGGAGTCGCCGAGGCTGTTCGCGCCGCACACGATGCACACCTTCTGGTTCGAGATGCCGCGCTCATGCACGGAGCCTCCGTGCCTGTGCGGCGCCCTCGGCATCTTCACGGCGGCCCTCTTCCGGTTTCCTGAGAGGGATTCGTCGAGGTAGGTGCCGTCCACCTGCCAGGATATGGAGGGGCCCGTCCTGAAGGGCTGCAGGCCCTTCTCCATCACCTCGCATATCCGCATCCTCATGAACCAGGATGTCTTGAGGGAGACATGGTAGGCAGCCGCGCATGCCCTGAGGCTCCCTCCTGCCTGCAGCATCCTCTCCACGTACAGCCCCCAGGTCTCCGGAGGGAGCTTGGAGAGGGCAAGGAGCCCCATCGTCTTCCTGGAGAAGGTCCTGCCGCAGCCCCTGCAGAGCCACCTCTGCGAGCCATCCCTGCCATGCCCCTTGCGCACGAAATCGGCGGACCCGCACCTCGGGCACGCCGCCGGGGCATCGCCTGCACCGAATCCAAGCTCCCTCGCCACGGCCGCCTTGGTCGCCTCTATCAGCCTGCGCTTGTCGCCAAGCGTGAGCTCCTGCATCTCATGGAGTATAGTGTCAATCATCCTGTTCCCCGCTTGCTGGTGTTCTGTCTGGCGACTGCATCATACGCGGGGAGCAGGACAGTATTGACGCCATGTCATGTCATTTCTGGTCTAACAGAGACATAGGCAAAGCATCCATATCGGCACGGAAGGCGATAGGCGCTACGCCTTCTGTCCCTTCAGGGCAGAAACGCGCAGAAAGCCAGCTGCCGTGATCTTCTGCAGCAAGCGAGGTATGGGAGGAAAGGAAGTCCTGGATCCGCTGCTTCGTCCCAACCTTTCTGCCCGAAAGCTCGGGATGGGCATGGAGGTCATGACGGAAAGTGGCGATCTCATCCCAGAATGCATCATCCATGCGTATCCTCTCTTC
>OCTW011604250.1_pt1 | contig 11374 bp, 8 predicted proteins | sample 1539671 | NCBI WGS metagenome assembly OCTW01 (sample SAMN02144230, study PRJEB22623) | gut metagenome | biome: sheep rumen | host: Ovis aries | place: New Zealand | reverse complement strand
CCGGCATCGGAAACGGGTTTCCAGAGGTTGGTCGCGGCTGTGTAGTCTGCGCCGGGGGTGTAGTCCCATGTGTCCTCAGGCTGAGGATTGGGACCAGGGGTCTCGCCATCGGTGACGGTCACAGTCGCTGTAGCCGTGAACTTGTCTGCCGTAGCGGTGATAGTCGCTGTACCTGCCGCAACTGCGGTAACGGTACCGTTGTCGACTGTTGCAACTGCGGGATCGGAAGTCGACCACTCGACTGCCGGTTTGTTAGTTGCATTTTCGGGATCATAAGACACCGTGAGGGTTCCGGTCTGGCCTACCTCCAGCGAGAGGGTTGCAGGCGCAACCACGATACCCTTCAGGGCGACATCCGGCTCCGGCTTTACAGGCGGCTCCGGCTTCTTGCATGAGAATGCTGCGACAGCTACTGCCACAACAGCAAAGAATGAAAGGAGTTTTTTCATCTTTTTTGGTATTAATTGAAAGTTTTAGTGTCAATGACTCTCCAAATATAGGAAACTTTCTGCAAAGAAAAAAAATCGGCCCGACAGAAAACTGCCGGGCCGACCATATAATTTAGCCTAAAGTATTAGTTGGCGGTGAAGTGAGCCTCCTCCCAGATACCCACCTGAAGGTTGGCATTGTAACGGGTAGGGATGCAGATGAGATCACCGGTGGTGTCTGCCGTGAGCACAAGAGAAGAATTCTGGGCATATCCTGCAATAGAGGATGAACCCTGCTTGACGGTAGAGTTGCGGCCATCGATTCCGGTAATCTGAACGCCCTCAAGCTTGATGAGGGTGTTCTGATAATGGAGGTAGCCTGCGAGGAGATTGTCAAGGGTAACGACGGTTGCTGCGGGAGCTTCTCCGTCGGCGACAGATTCAGCCGGTACGGTGATGGCGGTAATCTCGGCGAAACCGTGATACATCTTGATCTTGCCGCTGACAGTTCCGCTTATCTTCTGGCCGGCGACAAGGGTGTGGCCGTTCTGATAGACCTGCACACCGCCTGTAGCATCCTGGATGAATGCATTTTTTCCGTTGACATAGCTTACGACTGCGTTGGTGAAGGTAGCTGTCCACTCTGCTTCTGCATCGACTGCGGAGTTGTTGAGCTCTGCGACATTGGTGATTGCAAGAGTCTGGTCCTCAACCTTGAGGTTCTTGATCTCCCATGTTGCATAGGCATCGGCCGTGCTCTTGTAGACGAACTTGATCAGAGCAAGACTGCCGGCGAAACGCTTGAGGCTGATCGAACCGGAAGCGACGTAGTTCCAGTTGGAACCGTCGGAATAGTTGGGGATCTGAAGCTCGGTCCAGGTCGCACCGTTGTCGGCGGAAGCGAAGAGGGTAAGTTCACCATAAACATTGCCTGCAAACCTCTGGACATGCTCGAAGGAGAGCACCGGAGAAGTCGCGGAAGAGAGGTCGATAAGAGGGCTGATGAGTTCTGCTTCAGCGGCGACCTTCTTGGTAGAAGTTGCCTTCATACCATACTTGGCGTCGTTGACCCAGATGCTTGCTACTTCATCAACAGGAACGATGTCTGTAGCGACCCATGCGCCCATCGAACCGAGGAAGGTCTCCGAATAAGGCAGCGAGTAAGCGAGAAGACCGGAAGCCTGAGTCACGGAAATACCTACGACAGAGGTGGACTTGTCCTTGGAGGAGGACAGAGTGAGAGTTCCCTTGCGGGTGTCTTCCACATTGGCTGCGACATGGATGCTTACGAGGGTGGTATCGCCCTGCTTGGTCATGCCAGCGACATTGAGCCAGTCTACATTGGAGGAGAACTCGAGACCGTCGCCGGAGTAGAGGACTTTGGTCACGACTGTGGTGTCACCCTTTGCTACGGAGAACTCGGAAGGAGTTGCGGAGATGAGCGACTTGGTGATCGAGACGACCTCTGCGGTGTACTGGTCGGTCTCAGGGATGCCCTTGTAGCTGACAAGAACGGCCTTGATGGTGACCTCGTCGCCGATGGCGATTTCGTCGCCCTTGGTGAACTTCTCACCATTGAGCCAAGATCCGCGATAGACCTCGAGCCAGTTGCCGTCGCCGCTGCCGTCTTCGTTGTAAGAGCCACGGTAGGTGCCGTCATCGGAGATGTAGTAAGTGGCGTTGCCGTAGCTGACGCTGATATCGTCGATCTTGCAGACGATACCCGTGACGACCACGGGGCTGCCGCTCTGCTTGCCGGCCTGGATAAGGGCGATGGCCTCGGAAGCCTTGTACTTCTTGGTCACATCCTCGCCCTGGGCAACAGTGACGATCTGGGTGCCGCTCTTGCTGACGATGCGCACATCCTGAGTGCGGTAAGAGTCAGAAGCCTCGGCGGAGATGGTAACGACGGTCTCGCCGGAAGCTCCGGTAACAGGAGTAGCCGTGATCCAGCTCGTTACCTCAGCGGTGATACCGCGAGGGCTGCAGGTGGTACCGGGGGTGATGAGGGTATCGACAGTGTAGGTCTTCTTCTTTCCGGCAGTGTCAATGACGGAATACTCGTAGGAAGTCTTGACGAAAAGCTCCCAGTCCTCGGTAGCGGTAACCTTGATGGTAGAAGAGCCGCCAAGAGTATCTATCTGGACATAACTTTTGTCAACCTTGAGAGAGGAAAGGTCGGAGCCGGTGAGGGATTCGGGAGTACATCCGAAGAAGAGGGCCGAAGCGGCTGCCAAAGCAGAAAGGATGATATATTTTGCTTTCATTGTATTTCCCATTATTAGTTGAACATGTACTTGATACCGATCTGAGCGTACCATACCTGGCCGATGACCTTGTTGACGGTCCAGATCTGGGTATCGCCGCTGACTGCTTCAGGAGTCTTGAGAACGGGAATACCGTCGGAACCGATGCGCTCGACATCGAGAATACGGCCGGACTTGAGGTTGGGGTTCATGATCTTGTAGACGCCCCAAGAATCATTGAAGAAATTCATGATATTCTTAGCGTCGAAGGAAAGCTGCAGGGTGTTGGTGGTGCGGCCGACCTTGACCTTGAAGTCGTGGGCGTAGTGGAAGTCGACGTGGTGCTGCCAAGGAGAGTAGACGCTGTAGGCTTCGGCATACTCACCCATGTGCTTGCTGAGGTAAGCATCTTTGGCTGCGAATGCGAAGAAGCGGTTGGCATCATCCTCACTTGCGAACTTGACGGTACCGTCTGCGACGTTCTGCTTGGTAGGGATGTAGATGGCGTCGTAGTTGTAGTTGTCGTTGTTGAGGTCGGTGGCATACATGTAGGAGTAGTTGGCGCCGCCGCGGTAGGTGTTGTAGTAGATACCGAAGTGGTTGCCGGCTTCGTCGTTGTATGCGACGTTGACGAAGAAGCGGTCAGGGGTCACGTACGAAGAGTTGTGGAGCTGGACGTTGTTGGGACCCTCGACGGTAGGAATGTAGGTGAATGCCGAGGATGCGTCGGAGCCGGGCATACCGGTGAGCTCCTTGGACCATGTGCGGGTGTAGGCAGCGGTGAGGTCAAGACCCTTGAAGGGCTTGGCGTTGAGCTGGATGCTCGCGGTGGCACCGTATCCCTTGTTGGTGTTCGTCAGATAGTAGATCGAGTACTTGTTGTAGGTGTAGTCGGAAGGATAGATGTGGCGGTTGTCAGCACCGTTAAGCCTTGCGAATCCGGTAGGCTCCTTCATGTTGATGTCCTGGATACGGGTGGCGTTGATGGTCTTGTTGAGGATACCTTCAACGGTAACGGACATAGGGAAGGAAGTAGGAAGAGCATAGTCTACTGCGAAGGAAGTCTTCCAGACCTGAGGCATCTTGAACTTGGGATCGACTGCAGCGATGCTGCCGCTGAAGGCTCCGTCTTCAGGTTTGACGGTGAGAGGGAACTTGTCGGGATCGGCTTCGTGAAGAATGGAGAGGATCTCGGACTTGTCGGTCGTGAAGTTGCCCACGAACTTGTTCAGGATAGCGGTGTCGGTGTTGGCGGGATCGACTGCTCCGTCTTTGTATTTGGTGGTAGCGGCGCCGACCATCTGGACGAGACCTGCGTTGGAAGGCATGTTGGTGAAGAACACAAGAGGCAGACGGCCGGTGAAGACACCGGTGCCGCCGCGGAGCTTGAGGCTCTTGTCGCCAAATACGTCATAGGTGAAACCTACGCGGGGGTTGAGCATAAGCTTCGGGGTAGGCCACTTGCCGGTGTCGACGTGGAGACCGTTGTAGTCGGTGTCGTAGATGGCCTTGTTGCGCATGAGGTCCTGATTGTCGAAGAGGATGGTCTCGAGGCGGAGACCTGCGGTAACCTTCAGATTGTCGGAAGCGTTCCACTCGTCCTGAGCGTAAGCTGCGAGCTTGTGGAAGCGGACACGGGAAGCAGGATCCTGGTCGCCGTCGTAACCGTAAGTAAGAGCGACAGTCTCAGGAGCAGCCTGGTTCTTGAAGTCCTCGATGGAGTTGTAGCGGTAGTAACCGGTACCGTTACGCATGTAGGCGTTGTCGGCGAGCTGCCAGTCGTAGGCCACACCGAACATAAGCTTGTGGGCTCCCTTGTAGAGGGTGACGTCGTCCTTGACGGAGAAGACCTTGTTGTGGACGGCGTTCTTCCAGGTGAAGAGCTCGTAGCCGAGAGAGATGTAAGGAACGATGTCTCCGGATCCGTCTAGGATGTCGACGAAGGGGAATTCCTTAGAGTTGGTTCCGCGGATGTCGCTGAGGTCGGAGTAGGTAACCAGAAGCTGGTTGCTGAGGTCGTTGCTCAGACGGCTGTTGAGGTCGAACGAGAAGGTGTTGGCGTTGTTGAGCTGAGAGTACATGGAGTTGGCGTAGGAGAAGCCGTAGAGGCCTACTCGGCTCTCGGTCGTACGCTGACCGCAGTTCGACGAAGAATTGTTGGGGTTGGACCACCTGGTGTTGACAGTGCGGTTGTAGCGAACTGCGAGGTGGTGCTTGTCGGTGATGTTCCAGTCGATACGGGCGAGCATCTTCACGACACCTTCGTCAGCAGGGAAATTGGTCCAGGAACCGGTGTCGTATTTGTAATTTGTCTTCACGAAATCGCTGATGTCCTTGAGGTCGTCGGTGCCGACGCGGGACTGGTTCTTGTTGATGTCACCTTCGCCCATTTTGCCTTCGGTTGCGTGCCAGTTGTTGACAACGGTAGGCTTGGTGCTCTGCTCATAGTTGACGAAGAAGAAGAGCTTGTTCTTGATGATGGGGCCGCCGAGGGTGAAACCGACGGTGGTGTTGCGGTCCATCTCACGCGCTGTAGCGATGGCGTCGCCGTCGACCATGTTGCCGCGCATGTTCTCATTGTTGTGGTAGTAGTAGGCCGTTCCCTTGAAGGTGTTGGTACCGGACTTGGTGATGGCGTTGACACCGCCGCTCACGAAGTTGCTCTGGCGCACGTCGTAAGGGGAAATAACGACCTGCATCTCCTCGATGGCGTCGATGGAGATAGGGCTGCCGCCTCCGGGGAGGGCGTCGGACAGACCGAAGTTGTTGTTGAAGTTGGCTCCGTCGACCGTGAAGTTGGAGGTACGTCCGTCTGCACCTGCGAAGCTCATTCCGTTGCCTCCGTAAGGAGAGAGGTTGGTCACGTCGCTGATGCTGCGGCTGATGGTCGGGAGAGTGGCGATCTGCTGGTTGTTGATGTTGGTCGATGCTCCGGTCTTCTCGGAAGTGAACTTCGAAGCGGGAGTTGCGACGACTACGGACTCGGCAAGATTGAGGCTTTCCTCAGCGAGGTCGGCGTTGAGACCGTAAGTCTCACCAAGCTGAAGGGTGATGCCGGTGAAGGTCTTGGACTGGTAACCGAGGATGGTCACGCTGACCTCATAGGGGCCGCCGGGACGCATACCCTGGATCGAGTAGTAACCTTCTGCATTGGTCATGACTCCGTAGGAAGTTCCGGAAGGAACGTGGAGGGCGATGACGGCTGCTCCCGGGACGGCTTCGCCGGCCTGATCTACAACCCTACCACCCATTGAAGAGGTAGTCACCTGCGCGTAGGCAGATACGACAATAAACAATGATGCCAGAGACATCATCAGAACTTTGAGTGCTTTTTTCATACTCATTGATAATATAGGAATGAAGAAATGATAGCAACTTTTTTGCACTGCGAAGATAGCAAAAACCTCCGGATTCCACAATAGTTTTGTTATCCACTTTTTTTACTACCTTTGCACCGGATTTAACAATTGACATACGAGGACAGATTTGACCGCTTGCAACCTCGTACAAAAAATGCTAAAAAGATGAACTACCTCTTCACATCGGAGTCCGTCTCCGAAGGCCACCCCGACAAAGTGGCCGACCAGATTTCAGACGCAATCCTCGACGAATTCCTCAGGCAGGACCCTGAGGCCAAGGTCGCATGCGAAACCTTCTGCACCACCGGCCTCGTGATGGTGGGCGGCGAAGTCCGCTCCGACCATGCCTATGTGGACATCCAGCAGACAGTGCGCGAAGTCATCCGCCGCATCGGCTACACCAAGTCGGAGTACAACTTCGACGCCGACTCGTGCGGGGTCATCTCGACCATCCACGAGCAGAGCGTCGACATTAACCGCGGAGTAGAGCGCGAGGCCCCCGAACTCCAGGGCGCCGGCGACCAGGGCATGATGTTCGGCTACGCATGCCGCGACACCGAAGACTACATGCCGCTCGCCCTCTCGCTTTCGCACAAGCTCCTGCAGGTCCTGGCCGACATCAGGCGCGAGCCGGGCAGCCCCATGCCCTATCTGCGTCCCGACGCCAAGAGCCAGTTTACCGTGGAGTTCTCCGGGAAACACAAGCCCCTGCGCGTACACACCATAGTGCTGAGCACCCAGCACGACGAGTTCGACACTGACGAAGCCATGCACGCCAGGATCGAAGCCGACGTTCGCAATATCGTACTCCCCCGCCTCATCGCGTCGCTGCCAGCCAAGGAAGCCGCACTCTTCAAAGGAGACTTCAAACTGCTCGTCAACCCTACGGGCAAGTTCGTGATCGGCGGGCCCGCCGGCGACACCGGCCTTACCGGCCGCAAGATTATCGTAGACACTTACGGCGGCCGTGGCGCTCACGGCGGCGGGGCCTTCTCCGGCAAAGACCCGAGCAAGGTCGACCGCAGTGCCGCCTACGCAGCAAGGCATATAGCCAAGAACCTCGTAGCAGCGGGCGTAGCCGACGAGATTCTCGTGCAGCTCGCCTATGCGATTGGCGTGCCCCAGCCCGTAAGCATCTTCGTGGATTCCTACGGCAGCGCCCACGTCAGCCCTTCCGACAATGCCGGCATCTCGACCGAAAAGGGAGAGGCCACCGACGCATACATAGCCTCGAAGATAGGCGAACTCTTCGACCTGCGCCCCGCCGCGATCGTGGAGCGCTTCGGGCTCAAGAACCCCATCTACGAGCCTACCGCCGCCTACGGCCACATGGGCCGCAAGCCCTACGTCAAGGACGGAATGCAGTTCTTCGGCTGGGAAAAACTCGACATGGTCGAGGCCATCCGCAAATCTTTCGGCTTATGAAACAGCTCATCACACACTTCACCGACAACGACCTCTACACCTTCACCTGCCAGTACTACGTCCTGAAGACCTACCCGCGGGCAGAGGTCGAGTATTCGTTTATCGACCGCAACAACACCGTCTACCCGGAAGGATTCGCCGCCCTGCTTCAGGAGCAGGTCGACTACATGCGGAACGTGGTCATCACCGACGAAGAAGTCGAGTACATGACCAACCACTGCGTCTACCTGCCGCTGTGGTACTTCACCTTCCTCAGGGGCTACCGCTTCAATCCGGCAGAGGTTGCAATCTCACAGGATGCCGAGGGGCATCTGTCGATCAAGGTGCGCGGCAAGTGGTTCTCGACCATCATGTGGGAGATGCCGCTGCTCTCGTGCATCAGTGAGATCATGCACATCCTTCGGGGCGATATCGACCGCTACGACGCAGCTCTCGAAGAGTCGCGCGCCCGCGCGAAGGCAGAGCAGATCTTCGGCGGCGGCCTTACCCTCGGCGACATGGGCACACGCAGGCGCCTGAGCTTCGACCACCAGGAGATGGTGATCCGCACGATGAAAGAAGTCTACGAAAGCAGGCAGTGGCCCGGCAAGTTCACCGGCACGAGCAATGTCTGGCTCGCGATGAAGTACAACCTGAGCCCGCTGGGCACGATGTCGCACCAGCTCATCAGTTTCGAGGAAAACGTCAGCGGCGTGTTCGAGTGTAACTACGGCGTAATGAAGAAGTTCAGCGACGTGTTCGACGGCGACAACGGCATCTACCTCTACGACTGCTTCGGCGACAAGGTGTTCTTCAGCAACCTCTCCAAGCGCATGGCCATGATGTACAAGGGCCTGCGCGTCGACAGCGGAAACGAGGAGGAGCAGACCGAAAAGATCATCGCCAAGTATCTCGAACTGGGCATCGATCCTGCTACGAAGCAGGTCGTCTTCAGCAACGGCCTCAACATCGACCGTGCCATCGAGATCCACAAGTACTGCGCCGGGCGGGTACAGGACTCCTACGGAGTCGGCACCTTCCTGACCTGCGACGTGACGGGATGCTCGCCTATGAACATAGTGGTCAAACTCACCAAGGGGCGCATCACCGAGAAGCGCGAGTGGCACGACTGCGTTAAGCTCTCGTGCGACCTCACGAAGACGCTGGGCAACCCCGCGAAGTGCGAGTACCTCAAATCGCTGCTGAAATAGGGTTGAGTTAAGACCTTTCGAGCTCGCGCCTTATGTCCTTCTCACGGATTGAGGCGCGTTTGTCGTACTCCTTCTTACCCTTGGCGAGGGCTATGTGGAGCTTGGCATAGCCGTTCTCGGCGACATAGGCACGCACGGCGACGATCGTAAGACCCTTGGACTTGACCTGCTGGGCGAGATGGCGGAGTTCGCGCTTGGTAAGCAGGAGCTTACGGTCGCGCAGCGGATCGTGTCCGCCCCATGAAGCCCAGAAGTAAGGGGCGATGTTCATCCCACGGACATAGAGTTCGCCGCCGGAGAAATAGCAATATGCATCCTGCAGCGAAGCCTTGCCGGCGCGGATTGACTTGATCTCCGTGCCGACAAGCACAATCCCGGCGTCGTACTGCTCGAGGAACTCGTAGTCGAACGACGCGCGCTTGTTGCTGATCTGTATTTTACTCTTCGCCTTGGGCATATCGGCGGCAAATTTAGTAATTCTTTTTCTATCTTTGTGGGGATGAGACCCGAAATCGCAGAACTTCCCCTCCCCGAGACCATCGACGTGGCCGCCCTCGCCAAGGCTTATGCCGCGGGGGATGTTGACCTTATCTGCGTGCTCGGTCCCACCGCCTCCGGCAAGACCAAGTACGCCGTGCGCCTGGCGCGGGAAATTGGAAACGCGGAAATCATTTCCGCCGATTCGCGGCAGGTCTTCCGCGGGATGGATATCGGCACGGGCAAGGACCTCGCGGAGTATGGCGAGGTGCCCTATCACCTGATCGACATCCTGCCTGCGGGCGAGAAGTACAACGTATGGCGTTTCCAGCAGGATTTCCTCGCGGCATACCAGGACATACGCTCACGCGGGCGTGTACCCATCCTTTGCGGAGGTACGGGGCTGTATATCACGGCTGTGACTTGCGGGTATGACTTCGAGCAGTCAGTGCCGCTGAGCGCTGCCAAGGAGATATCGCAGGCTCGCGAAGAGGTCACGGCGGGTGATGCTGCCGCGCCCGAGAGGCTGCCACGGCGAACATTTTTCATCGGCACGCTGGTAAGCCGCGAAGAGCGGGTAGCGCGCATCGACCGGAGGCTGGACGAGCGTCTCGCCGAAGGGATGGTCGATGAGATCCGCGGGCTGCTGGAGGGCGGCGTCCCGGCCGAGAGGCTGATCTCCTACGGCCTTGAGTATCGCTACGTTACGCTGTACCTGCTGGGGCAGCTGACCTACGAGGAGATGCGCCGCAAGCTCGCGATCGAGATACACCGCTTCGCGAAGAGGCAGATGACGTGGTGTCGCGGGATGGAGCGGGGCGGACTGAAGATACACTGGACAGAAGTTTAACCGGCATACCTTATTATATATGGAATACAGAATCGGACAAGGATACGACGTGCATCGGATTCAGGAAGGACTGCCGATGTGGCTGGGAGGAGTCGCCGTGCCCTCCGACCGTGGGTTTGTGGCACATTCCGACGGGGATGTGGCGATTCATGCGCTGTGCGATGCCCTGCTCGGCGCGCTGGCCCTCGGCGATATCGGCCACCTGTTTCCCGATACTTCCGACGAGTGGAAGGGCATCAGGAGCACGGTGCTGCTGGAGAAGGTCATGGAGCGTGTGCGCGAGCTTGGCTGGACTGTCGAAAATGCCGATATCACTATCGCTCTTCAGGCGCCGAAACTTGCGCCGCTGGTACCTCAGATGCGCGAGGTGATAGCCGGCGTGATGGGGATCGCGCCCGAGCGCGTCAGCGTCAAGGCCACGACCACCGAGCGCCTCGGCTTCGTCGGACGCGGCGAGGGCTGCGAGGTCTGGGCCGTCGCACTGCTCTCGCGCGGGTAGCGGGCCCGGTTCCCCTACGCCAGTTACAAAAAAAGACCCGCCCGACTGTCAGGCAGGTCTTTTGGTGATATCCTTTACGCCGGTATTATTTGGCGAGGGAATCCTTAACTGCGTCGCTGAGTTTGGAGTAGAGGGCGTCGGTCTTCTCGAGAAGTTCCTTGCGAAGGGCTGTGTAGTAAGCCTTCTTGCTTCCTTCGATAGTCTTGACGCTGACTTTGTCCATCAGTTCGTTGTAGAGACCAACCGCCTCCTCGAAGAGTTCGGCAGCCTTCTCATCAACCTTGGAGTTGACTGTTGCGACGGTGGTGCAATCCTCGATGAATGCCTCGAGAATATAGGCGATGTCTTTCTTAATGTCTCTAAGATTCATATCCTTTGTGAATTAATTCGGGGCAAAGATAGTAATTATTTCTGAAATATCGGTTTAAGGACTGCATCAATTCCTTCGCCGCGCATCCCGTCCTGAAGGACTTCCACTTTTTCCACTCTTTTTCGCCAGTCGCCGCCTGCTGCGATCTGACGGTTCACACCCCGGGTGCGACTGATGTCCATTTTTGAAGGACATCTGTTGCATATTAGGCCGAAAATGCGACTGGTGTCCTCCCAAAAAGGACATCAGTCGCATTTAGCCGAATCTGCCGGTCGAATGTCTTGGTGTTCCAGTGGTAAACAGGACGGTCCTGCGGGCTAAGTCAGCAATCCTTGTGGCGGCAACCTCGGGATCAGCATTTTCGCGATTATTTATAATATAATTTCACCTCGAGGTGTGTAAAAACCGCCAAATTACACGCCGAAGGCCGAGAAATTCGTATTTACTCGCTATAATTATGGTCAACTATTATATCCAGATGTACTCCAGGCACTAAAGGCTGAATGTCACTGATGAGCTGGCTGACTAAG
>OCTW011575671.1_pt1 | contig 11375 bp, 10 predicted proteins | sample 1539671 | NCBI WGS metagenome assembly OCTW01 (sample SAMN02144230, study PRJEB22623) | gut metagenome | biome: sheep rumen | host: Ovis aries | place: New Zealand | reverse complement strand
GAACAGATACCTCAAGGGAAAGGAGAATCAGATGAACGCTTTACAACTCAAACGCACAGCCGCAGTGCTTCTTGCGGTGCTGACACTGTGCCCGCGCAGTCCGGTGCGGGCAGAAGGAGATACGGTAACGACCGTAAACCACATCGGAACCGGAAATGTTTCCATCAGCCTGAATGAATACCGCCTCAACGCGGAAGGAACTGAGACACCGATTGAAGGAAACAGCGACCGGCGAACCGTACTCCCGGGAGATACCGTTTCAAAGATTTCAAAAATCACGGTAAACGGACATAAATCCTGGATCCGCGCAAAAGTGATGACCGAAGGAGACAGCCGGATCACAACTCTGAGTCCAGCCTGGGTGCGGCTGTTTGAAGATGATGCATGGCTTCATAAAGGAGACTACTGGTATTACACCAGGCCCGTAGATCATGGTGACACGATCCGTTTCACAAAGGAGGTGAAAGTTCCGACAGAGGCAGACACATCAAATGCGGTCTTCCATGTCATCCTCTGGGCAGATGCGGTGCAGTATGACAATTTCAAACCTGATTTCAACGCGGCGGATCCGTGGTTTGGAACCGTCATCGAAGAATCTGCCTATCAGACCTTTCGTTACCGGGATCCCGGAGATGCACATTTCTTTGTGAGTTATGAAGGCGGTGCACAGGGTCTGATCGCAAATTCCGGCGATCTGTTTCACAACTTTGCGGTGCTGATGCCCGGTGATCATGTCAGCGACAGTCTCGTCATCGGCAATGGCTATACGCAGCCGGTACGGCTCTTCTTCCGTGTGGAAGCGACAGAGGAAGAACAGAAGCTCGCAAAAGAGATCAAACTGAATATTCATGCCGGAGAGACAAAAATCTTCTCCGGAACGCTCGCCGACGCAATGAATGAAATTTATCTCGCCTGGATGACACCGAACTGGACAGCCGTACTCACCTATGAACTGGATGTGCCGGAGGAACTGAAGAATGAATTTGAGCTGACGGACACTTCCGATCGCTGGATTTTCCGCGCAGAAGTCAGTCCGGTACGCCGCATCATTCCGAATACCGGAGATCTGACCAATGTCGGAACATATGCGGCAGGACTGATTCTGTCGGTGCTTGCGGCAGCTGCCGCGGGATTCCTGCTCAGGAAATACCGGGGGCATCAGGAATGAAACTGAATCAATGGAGCGTCTCACGTGCACTGCGGGATCTGTGCCTTGCGGGCACATGCATTCTTTCACTCTTCGGGCTTGTCGTTCTGATTCCGAAACTGAACGGACTCCGGCTGTATGCGGTAACTTCCGGATCCATGGCACCCGCAATCCCCGCCGGATCCCTGATTCTGGTGGACCCTGCACAGAAGACGCCGCATGTCGGAGAGATCATGACTTACCGTATGAAAGGTTCAAGCGCAGGAATGACGGTAACGCATCGGGTTCATGAAATCCGTCCGGACGGCAGGCTGCTTATGAAAGGAGATGCCAATACGATTCCGGATCTCAATGTCATATCCCGGGATGCCCTGGAGGGAACCGTTGTCTCAACAATTCCCCGCATGGGATTCCTGCAGGAAAAGAGCGGGATACGCATGGGCTTATCTGCACTGACGGTCCTCTGTCTTTGCGGGTGGCTTGCGCTGGACCCGGACAATCATCGGAAAGGAGAAACGAAATGATACGAAAACCAGTCATTGTACTTGCGGCACTGGCCGCAGTGATATCGGGTGCCGCCGCAGGAAGCGGAAAATCCCGTATTGAATCAACCTCTGCCTATTTCAGCGATCGGGAATCGCATACGAATATCTACACCTTCGGTGAAGTAAGCGCAGATGGAATTGAAACGGAATGGAACTTTGAAAACGGCAGCCATCTTCTGCCCGGCGAATCCACGCCGAAAAATCCGCAGATTGTAAATACCGGCGCAAATGCCGCAGTGGTATTCATTGCGCTGGACAGTCCGGTGCTTTCCCATGTAAGGCTTGCACGGCCGGATGGATCTTATCAGGAAGCTTCCAACGTTGAGGCATGGAAGTACCTGCAGAATGACGGGACAGAGGGATTCCATGAAAACTGGATCCTGCTGGAAACCAATGCACCGAAAGCCGGTGTGATCCGGCGGATATTCGGATACTGCGGTGCGCTGCCGGGGAAGAACGACGGAAAGACCTCAGAGACCGTTCCGCTGTTTGCGTCGATTCGGGCAGCTGACTACGTGGAGGGTTCGATGCCCATGCCGCTGCCGGGAATCGATGTGCGCTTCCTGGCAGTTCAGGCGGAAAATCTCGCACTGGATGACGGAACGGTAACCACCCTGGAGAGTACCCGCATGATGTCTGAAAACACCCTGCGGAAGATCTGGGGTATTGCCTCCGCGAATGCGGACTTCACACAGTTCCCGGATGCGGACCGTGCAAACAAACTGGACCTGCACGCAAAGGAACTGGGCGGAAAGGAGAATGCAGGATGAAGCGAATGCGCAGAATCACACAGGTAATTGTTCTGGCAGGTGTGACCGGTCTGCTTGGGACCGGCAGCGCCGCCCTGACGTCCGCCTATCTGTCTTCCCGGGAGATGGCAGAAAACAAAGCGGACTTTGCGGACAATGTCATTCAAATCGAAGAACCGGACTTCAACCCGGATACGAAGACCGGACCTGGAACGACCGTTTACCAGAAACGCGTTTATCTTCAGAACACCGGAACCATTCCGGTTTATGCACGGGTCCGGATCGCGTTTTCCGATCCGTATGCGCAGGAGTGTACCAGTTTTACAAACAGCACCGGAACGTTCGCGGCCGCGGATCTTGGAACACATCTGCCGGCCGGATGGACGGAAGGAGAGGATGGCTATTACTACTGCACGCAGCCGCTGGCACCGCAGGCGATGACACCGGATCTGATCACCACTGCGGCGACCGTATTCCGGGATGAAATGGGACCGGTAGACTATGAAATCTATGTCCGGGCTGAAAGCGTTCAGACAAGGTTTGCGGACGGCGGAACCCATGCGGCTGTTTCATGGCAGGACGCATGGAAACAATCGAAGGAAATACAGGAGGGAACGACGCAATGAACAGACGAAATATCATCTGGAAAGCGATTCTTGCAGGAATGCTTCTGATCAGTACCGGAAAAACGGCATATGCGGAAGAACCGGATCCGGCCTCAACGCCGCCGGTTGGCGAAGAAGCAATTGAAGAACCCGTCACGGAGGAAACATCCGCAGAAACTGAAGAATCCATGCCGAATGAAGAAACGACACCAGAAGAATCACCAACGGCGGAACCGACAGAATCATCGGAAGAGACTCTGCCGCAAGAAAAACCGGAATCTGTACCGGAACCTTCTGAAGGGCCGGCCGATGCGGAAGCGGAAACAGAAACAGAAGTAAACGCAGAACCCGAAACAGAAACCGAAACGATTCTGCCGTCTGCCGAACCGGAAGAAAACGGAGAGCCGGAAGAAACCGCAGAACCGGAACCGATGTGGTCAGACCGGCTGATCGTGATCGGCGGAGAAATCCGTGATCAGGATCATGTGATCTCTGCGTACGAAGATCTGACACTGCTTGGCTTTGCGGACGGGGATGCCCTGCAGGAAGGCTATGCATATTACTCCGTGCATGCGGCACATGCAGAAGCGGATGGAGTGATTCTTGCGGCGGAAAACGGAGATCTGACAGATGCGCCGAACGAAATCTCATCGGAGAATAATCCGATCGATCAGCTCCAGCAGCTGCTTGAGGAAGGACCTTCCTTACCTGCGCAGAATACACCTCTGATCGCACTGATCGATACCGGCGCACCGCAGAACTGCGCAAATATTCTCTCAGCGGTTTCCGTGCTTGGTGAAGATCCATATGATGATAACGGCCATGGATCCCGGATGAGCGAACTGATTCTTGCGGAAAATCCGGCGGCGCGGATTCTCTCCATCAAGGCCTTGGATGCGTCCGGAAAAGGAACGATGTCATCTGTCTATGCGGCAATGGAATATGCGATGGAACAGGAGGCGGATATGATCGCATTATGCATGTCCGCCTATGTAAACAATGAGAACCGCATTATCGCAGATGAGATTGCGGCTGCCGCCGCAAAAGGCATCACGGTTGTCGGAGCTGCCGGAAACAATCATCTCAATACGAAGTATTTCATTCCGGCGAACTGCAGCGATGCGGTGATTGCCGCAAGCTGTGATGAAGCCGGAGAACTGAAGGATTTTTCGAACTGGGGTGAGACGGTCGATGCACTCGTGGTGTCAGATTCCACCTCGGAAGCGGCGGCGATTCTCTGCGGCATTCTCTCTGAAAACGGCATGAATCTCATGAATGCATGTGCGGATGCACGGGTGTTCGTAAGTGAGCCGGGCAGTAAGGAAGGGGAGACACCGGAATCCACGGAAGATGATTCGTTCTACTCTCAGTGCAACACCTTCTTCTATGGCGATGCGTATTACTGGGAGATTCCGTACGGCGAAACCTCGACCGCAAATGCAGTCCTTATTCCCGGACACCAGCAGGAAACACTGAGCTCCAAAAGTGCCCGTGCGAATGGATACGATGTTCAGTTTCAGGATGTCGCAGATGATACATTTTCACCGGGACACGGCTATGCGGTTTTCGCAAGCACCCATAAAGAATCTGCGGTATCTTCCTGGGGGTCAGACGTCCATGAAGATGAATACCGCGGTTCCTTTGAGGCATGGGGACAGGAATTTGATTCAGCGAGAGACTTTTCCATCAGGGCAAAATCCATACCCAATTATGGTTATCAGGGAATGGTCGTCAGTCAGAACAGCACCGCAAAACCATCAGCGCGTGCCGTCACCTCATTGGACAAAGGCACGACCGCTTCAGTAAGACTTGGCGAGGTGGACGCAGTCTACTGGAAAGATGTGCCGGGTGTTAATGAAGATTACTGGAAAGGATGGGAAAACACCTCAAGCGGAGATGCGTATCATTCCTTCCGGGTTGACTTCTATTACATGAACATAAAGCCAAGACAAAAACTCACGGTTCATTACCTTGAAGAAGGAACCAATAAGCAGCTCGCCAAAGATTACGGGCCGACCGAGGTCCTGGAAGGAGATGCGTATTCCGTGACGTCACCGAATGTAGCGGACTACGAACTCGTTGATCCTAAGCAGGCTGTAATCCGCGGCAACATGCCGAACCATGATGTGGTATACACGGTTTATTACCGCAGGGTGTACAAGATTCTCACAAAAGTCATCAACGGCACGATTACCCTGAACAATGAAATGGAGAAAGCCGGGACAACAGGTGATGCGACCTGGATGGCGTCCGGCAGAGTAACAGGGATTCATGCCGGAGAAAACCGTACGATCCGTTATGCGAATAAACCGGATCATCTTCTGGACTATGTGAAGGTCGATGGAAAACCGGTGGATATCACAAATTATCCGGACAGGTATCCGTTTACGTCAGTATCGAAAGATCATAATGTCGAAGTACGCTATGCACCCTATCCGGTGAGCGATGATTCCAAAAAAGTGCAGCGCAGTGACGGAACCTATATTGACGGAAAGATGGTAACTGCCGGCGAGGTGCTTACCTATACCATCAATGTGAAAAATCATTTCAGCACTGCACAGACATTCCGTGCAGAAGACCGGATTCCGGAGCGTACATCGTATGTTGAGGATTCCGCAAACGAAAACGGCGCCCTGGAAGATGGTGTGCTCAGGTGGTCGTTTACGCTGGAAGGCGGAGCGGAAAAGAACCTCTCCTTCAAGGTGACGGTCCTTCCTGACGCAAAAGACACCATTGTAAAAAACAAGGCGGAGGTGTTCATGAACGGAATGACCTTCACTACTAATGAGACAGAGAATCCGGTGCTTCCCGATCCGGTCAAGCGTGTGGAAAACAAAGAGGGAGAAGACCGAAACGGATTCATGGTTCCAATCGATCAGGAGGTATGGTACCGCATCACGGTCAAAAATCCCGGCTCGAAGGAACTGGAATTTACAATTACGGATCCCGTTGATGAAGGACAGTCCGTAACATCGTCTTCCATCAGCGACGGCGGAACTCTGAACGGATCTGTGATCACCTGGAAAATCCGTGTGCCGGCCGGAAACGAATACACGGTTTCCTTTGCGGCAATACCAAAGGATCTGGAACTGACAATTCCGAATAAAGCAGGTGTAACGTCCGGCGGATGCCCGGTTATTGAAACCAATGAAACAATTATCTACACACCCGCAAAACCGGTGAAGGAAGTCACGACGACTGGCGGCACGGACATTGATGGAAAGGCAATCGCAGAGAATGAAGAGTTTCTTTACTGGATTACCGTCACGAATCCCTGCGCAGCTGAGAAGGAATATCAGATTACCGATACCATTCCGTCTGCTGTACAGATCATCGATGCCGGCAGTTACAGCGATCAGTTTGTTTCCGGCGGTGCATCGGCGGCCATCAGCGGGCAGACAGTTACCTGGAACACTGCGCTCCCGGGTATGGAAGAGCTGCACTGTTATGTGCGCTGCCGGCTGACTGCGTCCAATGTCAGTTTTACCAATCAGGCACGTGCCCTGACGGATGGACTGGAGCTCTGGTCAAATGAGGTTTCTAACTGGGCAGGGCGTATCATCATCAATGCGGAAATCGAGGATTACTGGGAACCGTATGGACAGCCTTCCTTCCTGTATGACATTCAGGATGGAAGCGGACGCATGTGGCATCGGATGATTGTGATCGATCCGTCATCCAGGATCGGACAGGCGGTATTTGATATTCCGACCGGACATGATGAAGATACCTGGGTCATCACGGACGAACCGGGCAGCCGGTATCGCTTCCTTCGGGCATATCCGGAAACCGGAAATGTCAGTGTTGCGGAGCGGACCTCGACCGTCACCATTACAAGGGAAACGAACCTTGGCATTACGCACTATGTGTATGGAATTGAACATTGGAAGGATACTGCTCATCTTGCGGCAGTCACGAATTCACTGGCGTATGCACGCAGCTGAAACGAATATCTGACTGTGTCCTCTGCCGGATAACGCAAAGCCCGAAAAGGCAGAAAAAAAGAGAGTTCGCGCGAATTCTCTTTTTTACAGTGCGGCGAAAGGAAATCAGAAACGGATTTCCGCGGTCACCTCTTCAAGTTCTTCGCTGGTAAGCGAGCGGGAAACCTCCCAGTCCAGTACGACTGCCGGTTCCTCTCTGGTGATTTCTGCGTCCATAGTGTTGTTCTCCATCCTGTTCTGTTTTGCCTTCCGGAAAACATCCTACCGCAAAAAAATTTCAAAACAATGCTTGAAAAATCAGTATGACAGTGCTTGGGCACCAAATGAGCAGAATTGTTATTTCCGGCGGATTCGATGGAACTGCGGACGCAGCACGATCTCACTGAGAACGGTTCCTTCCCGGGCAGTAAGCACACTCATGACCGCATCAGCGGTGTCGTCCGGAGAAAGATAAGCGCCCTCTGAGAGGTCCGGACCGAAATCTGCGTTTCGGTACAGCGCAGTATCCGTCATATCCGGCAGGATTACCGACACCTTGAGTCCGCTTTTGCGGTGTTCTTCAAACAGGGTGCGGCTGAAGTGCACAAGCCCGGCTTTCAGCGCACCGTAGGCAGCGCCGTGCGTGCTTGTCTCAAGTGCGGTAACACTCGCGATATTGATGATGGTTCCGTGATTCTGTTTGAGCGGCCGCAGTAGTTTTCCGCATAACAGAATCGGTGTCTCCAGATTCACGCGCGTCATTGTCTGAATGGCTTCAACGGAAAGCGTTTCATGCGGGCCGTACCATGCGCATCCTGCGCTGTTGATCAGAACCGAAAGATCTTCTTTCGGCAATGTTTCCAGAAAGGCAAGCAGGGCAGGAGTATCCAGAAGATCCAGAACCACTTTATGAAACTGCGTGTGTTCGGTAAATGTACATGCAGAAAAATCACGGCCGATGCCATATACTTCATAGCCTTGTTCCAGCAGGCGCTGTGCGATGGCCTGTCCGATGCCGGAAGACGCTCCGGTTACCAATGCAATCTGACTCATTGTTCCTCCTTCAGAAGAAAGATCTTCTCCGGTTCCGTGTATTGTGCAAGCATGTCACGGAATCCGTTTTCCAGTTCAATGCGAAGACGGTCCGGATACATGCAGTAACCGTTATGAACTTCATATGGATACTGGACGACTGCGCTGTCTGGAAAGCGGCTCCGCATTCGTTTCTGATACTGATCGGACTGCCGGTAGGAGCCGATGGAGAAATCGGTAACGGCAGACAGATCCACGGTCTTCCGTATTGTTTTCAGCATTCCCGCATATGCATTCCGCCAGCCGGGAAACAGAATCATCGGGTCAAAGCAGAGCCGGACCGGGAATCCGCATTCCAGTGCGGTATTCACCGCCGCAAGCCGCTGCGCAAGAGGGCTGGTGCCATGTTCATACCGGTCAATCATTTCCTGCGGTGAAACGGTAAATGCGAGCACCAGATTGTCACAGCGGGAAAGTGAGCGGATGATTTCCGGCGATGCGCACTTGGTGCGGACTTCCGCTGTAACTGTTTCGCCGAACGGCATGACAAGTGACAGATTTTTCAGAAATCCGGTGAGCGGCTCCAGCGGAAACAGGTCGGTTTCATAGGAAAAGGAGACGAATACCGGCTCTTCATTAAAACTCTCGGAAATCCGTACTGCGGCGTTGAGATATTCGTCCGGATTATTGATGAAGATGACTGTATTAGCGGTGGAATACATTCCCTTCAGCCAGCAGTACTCACAGTCAGACACGCAGTTGAGCGCAGGGGAAGTGTAATAGAAATGTTCATGTCCGAACGAATGACAGACCGGTGCGCCTTCATACAGAAGTGTTCCGTGCTGACGTGCGAGAATCAGATTCCGTGCGTGTTTCTGTACGGTATAATTCTGTTTCGGCCGTGAGAAGACATCATGGTACTGTCGGATCGGAATGATGCGGGCATGCGGAAAATGATCCAGAATCTGCGCTGTCATCGGATGGTCCCGGATCTCTTCCTCGACATAAATATGAGAAAAGTGTTCAGTCCTGAATGTCATGGATCAGTTTCTCCAGAATCTGTTTTCCGGCCTCTTTATGGTCTGCCGGAAGGAATCCGGCTGCCCGATACCGCATGACGATGGCATGCCAGTCAATTCCCGCCAGTTCGGCGTAGCGAAGAGCCTGTTCGAGCCGACGCGTCATCGCAACGGTCGCATGCAGTTCCTGCGCCAGTTCAGCGCAGTCCGGAATCTGCTTTGCCGGATGTGCCGGAACAGCCAGCATGATTTCCGATTCCTGCAGGACAGCGTTCTTAATCAGGGAAGACCAGGCAGGGTCAAAGTGAATATGTTCGGATTCTCCGAAATCACTGACCAGTTTAAGCAGCCGGATGCGGTGCGGCGGCAGAAATATGGACGCCGCATGAAATACTGCGGCACCTTCCATGTCATACAGCACGGTCGCGTCGGACAAACCGGATGATATTGCGGCATTCGGTGCGCAGTATGGTTTTGCGCCGGTAATGAGCTGTGCCTCCGGATATTCCGAGGCAGGAATCAGATCGGGATAATAATCCCGGTCGGAGGAATGGTCATGAATTTTATGAATGACATAGAGTTCATTTCCTCTGCCGTTATGAATCGAGGCCGCGATGCCTGCGTTAATGACAATGTCGCGGTCCGTGGCGTGATGAGAAAACAGCACCGCTGCGCATGCGGATGCGGCGGACAGCGGACCGGTTCCGGTCACGGTCAGAATCGTATCGTCATTCTCATAACACTGCAGGGAGGTGTCTGACGGCTTGAGATTCAGTTCTCTGATCAGATCTGCGGTTTCGTTCCGCAGGGCAACAAATATGTAACGCATGGCAGTCACCTGAATGTCACGCGGACCGAAAGGTCCGGATCAAGCGTATGCAGGACCGTGCTGTACAGTTCCTTCAGGGATTCTTCTGCGCTGAGATCTGCCTTGGTGAGAATGGAAGGATCTGCCGCGGCAGATTCCAGTTCTGCCTGCAGTTCCTGTGTAAGGAGGTTCTGCTGTTCGGGCGTCAGTTTGATATCACCCCAGGTAAGCAGACCGTGTTCCACATCGGAGAACTCGGTCTTCTCCGCGTTCAGGGTAACGGTTTTGAGCGCCGCGTGCGGAACATGGACCGTCACAAGCGAAGCGGACGCATCATAGCTGATGTCGTCTTCACTCAGCGAAGAAAGGTCAACGACATAAATCGCCGTTCCGTAAGATTTAATCTCCTTGGTCTTACGAAAGATATCCAGGTCCAGAATCCCGGTTGTGATCGTCTGGGAAGCGGAAAGGTCCTGTTCATAAACCACAAGTTCCTGTTTCTTCCGGCTTTCACCGAGCACCACATCTGAAATCTCCGCCTCTGTATGCGGCAGGATGCTGCCATGATCTTCCACGGATATTGTATGGGTCGGTTCTGTGCGGAAATAATTGTCATAGATGCCGAAAGCGATTACGACAATGACCGCGATCTTAAACAGATTCCAGAGAAGTTTCCGCATCAGAGAACGCCTCCGTTCAGTTCCTTCAGAAGATCGATGACGTCACCGGGATGACGCACGCACGGGTATTCCGTGATGATGCGGGACGGATCATCCGCAATCGAGCATACGCCGTGGATGCCGTAGGTCTGTGCCTTGTCGAGACTCATGGTGAGATCATCGACATAAATCGTCTGTTCTGCCGGAAGGCCCATGTATTCCAGTGCGGTTTCATACATGCGTGGATTGGGCTTCAGCACACCGAGTTCAAAACTCAGCACAAGAAAATCATAGTAGTCATACGTGCCGGCTTCCTTCTGCTGGGGAACGGTGCTTGGCCAGGTGTCGGAGATGACACCGACACGGTAGCTGTGCTCCTTCAGGGTTTTCAGGGTTGGAATCGTGGATTCAAACAGAATGTAATTGGAAAAGTTATAGGTATGGTCATGACCGATGTCGAAGATCTGTTCCTCGGACAGACCAAGCTTCAGGAAGGCATTCAGATCGCGGAAATACTGTATGAACTTGCGGTCTTCCTCTTCCAGCGTCGGTGTGTAATGGTGTTCTTCGAGCGGGCGGTAGGCATGCGCCATTGCCTCTTTGCGAAGCGTCTCATCGATCGCATAAAAGATGTCTCTCGGCACATAATCAAAAAACCGGTTGGTAAGCATCCAGCTTCCGCTGGCAGGACGCTCCAGCGTCCATCCAAGGTCAAAAAATACCCCGTTGATCAGGCGTTCTCTCATAATGCTTTCAGTGTATATCAGATGCTATAATTCTGCCATGGCGAAACAGAAACGCAGGCGCCGCCTGCGGGTAGGAAGATTACTGGCACTGTTACTGGCGGCTGTGCTTTCCGTCGGTGTTTTGGCTGTCTTCGTCAGCGGC
>OCTW011582037.1_pt1 | contig 11377 bp, 6 predicted proteins | sample 1539671 | NCBI WGS metagenome assembly OCTW01 (sample SAMN02144230, study PRJEB22623) | gut metagenome | biome: sheep rumen | host: Ovis aries | place: New Zealand | reverse complement strand
TCATCATTTACATATTTTTCCGCATGTAGATTAAATTTAGGTAATTTCATGTTTATCACTCTCTTTTATACATTAATATAATAGCATAGTTAAAAAAAAAAGAAAAGTTTTTTTAATTTAATTCTTATATGTAATTGACAAAAAATATCTTAGATGCCATAATTATCATGTACACTAGTTTTTATTTATGTGATATTTACTAACACGGTGCATATCTACCCTAAGTGGTAATTTATTATGAGTATCATCAAATTTGAATAAAAGATAAGCTTCAATTGACAATACTTTTGCAATTCTTTCAATATTTTCAAATGATACACTATATTTACCTGTTTCAATATCACTAACATATTTACTATTAAGGTCAACCATTTCAGCAAGTTTTTCTTGTGAATAACCTTTTTGGTAACGATAATATTTTAAATTTTGTCCAAATGTATCTTTTAAACTAGTTTTAAAACTAACACTCATTTTTACCACCTGCTAATACAATGATACATTTTTTTGTTATTAATCACTAGTGTGTGTAACACGGAAAAGAGGTAATAAAATATGAAATATAAGAAGTTATATGAATTAAGAACTAAAAACAAGCTTAGTATGGCTGATATAGCCAAGAAAATAAAAATAAGTACACCTTATTATTGTCAATTAGAAAACAAACAAAAAAGATTATCTTATGAAATGGCATTAAAAATAGCCACAGCATTAAATACAAAACCTGATGATCTTTTCTATGATGAGTATAAAAATTAGAAAAAAATAAAAACACGAAAATTTTCGTGTTTTTTTTAAAATAAACTTAATTGACTTGATTCATCCATACCATCAAGTATTCCCATCATACGCATTCTATCAATTAAAGTAGCAGATACTTTACCACGTTTTTGCAAATCTTCTATACTTAAGAAATGACGTTTTTCTCTTTCTTTTACTATTTTATTAGCAACGGTATCCCCTAGTCCATCAATAGATGAAAATGGTGGATAAATAGTTTTATCATCTTTTACTTTAAATGTAGTTGCTTCACTCTCATATAAGTCGACATTAGCAAATTTAATACCACGTGCAGTTGCTTCTAAAGCAAGTTTAAGTGTTTCTAAAATACCAGCCTCTTTATTACTAGCATCATATCCTTTATCTGATATTTCTTTAATCTTAGCTTTAATAGCATCATATCCTTTAATCATTGTTTCAATATCAAAGTCTGTTGCCTTAGTTGAAAACCAAGATACATAATACCAAACAGGATGATGAACTTTATAATAAGCTATTCTAAATGCACTTATAACATATGCTGCTGCATGAGCTTTAGGGAACATGTATTTTATCTTTCCACATGAATCAATAAACCATTTTTCGATTCCAGCATCTTCCATTGTCTTTTTATGTTGTAACCAAGTATCAGGATCTTTACTAGCCCTACCTTTTCTTACAAACTCCATAATTTTAAATGCTTTAATTGGTTCTACTCCATGATACATAAGATATACCATTATATCATCACGACACCCAATAACTTCTTTAAAAGGAACAACATTATTCTTTATTAATTCTTGAGCATTACCTAACCATACATCAGTACCATGAGATAATCCTGATATTTTTATAAGTTCAGCAAAAGTTGTTGGTTTAGTATCCTTTACTAATTGGATAGTAAATGGTGTTCCAAATTCAGGTATTCCAAGTGTACCTGTATCACACATAATCTCTTCAGCAGTTACACCTAATGGTTTTGGTGATAAGAATATATCCATTGTTTCTTTATCATCAAGTGGAACCTTTGTTACATCATCACCTGAAACATCCTGAATCATACGAAGTTGAGTTGGATCAGAATGTCCTAAAATATCAAGTTTTAATACATCATCTTCAATTGAGTGATAATCAAAGTGAGTAGTTCTCCAAGCACTAGTTACATCATCAGCTGGATATTGGAATGGTGTAAAGTCAAATACATCCATATAATCAGGAATAACAACAATACCTCCAGGATGTTGTCCAGTAGTTCTTTTTATACCAGTACACCCTCTAGCTAAACGTTCTATTTCAGCTGTTCTTTTCATTATACCTTTATCTTCACAATAACCCTTAACATATCCAAAAGCAGTCTTTTCAGCAACTGTACCAATTGTTCCAGCACGGTATACATTATCAACACCAAACAATACTTTTGTATATTCATGAGTAGCTGCTTGATTTAAATCAGAAAAGTTAAGATCAATATCTGGAACTTTATCAGCATTAAATCCTAAGAAAGTAGCAAATGGCATGTCTTGACCATCTTTTATCATATCACTTCCACATTTTGGACACTTAAAATCTGGAAGATCAAATCCACTTGAATATGTTGATCCTAATTCTTTACCATCTTCATCATGAAATATACTATGTTTACACTTAGGACAACGATAATGAGCAGGAAGTGGATTTACCTCAGTAATACTCATCATTGTTGCAACAAAGCTTGATCCTACTGAACCACGAGATCCTACTAAGAAACCATCATCATTTGATTTTTTTACAAGTCTTTGAGCAATCAAATAGATTGGATCAAATCCTCCACCAATAATACCTCCAAGTTTCTTTTTTACTTCTTTTTCAAGTTCTTCTTCAGTTAATTTATCTTCTGATGTTTCCATAATATTAGTCTTAATTAATTCTTTTACTGAATCAAATCCCTCTAATATAATTTTATGAAGTAATTTTAAAGATTCATTTTCTAACTCTTCCTCATTTAGATTCTTATTACTTAAATTAGATTTAATGGTATTAAGAACAACATCACCATATAACTCAGTAGCTATTCTTTTTTCAATATTACTTGGTAATATATCACCATACCAATCTCTAGCTTTATTATATACAAGATCAGTAACAACTCTTGGACAATCTAAATAATTACCATCATCACCTTTAACTCTTGGTGAGAATGGGACTCCCCCTGTTTCAATTATTACCTCTAAAATACCAATCATATCAGCAATCTTATTAGGATTTTCAATAACTATTTTATGAGCCATTTCATCATCCAAGAAATCAAAAGCATCAAGCATTTCTTTTGTTGTTCTAAAATGATTATTAGGTATACTAGTAATATTCTTTCTAGCAAGAGGATGACGCCCTCCTCCCGGTACTTTTTGATTTACAATTATTTCTCTATAAATCTTATCATCAGGATTTAAATAATGAACATCCCCAGTAGCAACTATAAACTTACCTGCTTCATCAGTAACTTGAATAACCTTTTTAATATTTGCGATAAGTTCTGCTTTATTACCAAAATCACCCATCTGTAATAAATGATCATAAGCATCAACTGGTTGAACCTCTACATAATCATAAAAATTAACTATATTAGCTAGTTCTTCTTCAGTTTTACTACGAGCTTTTCTAAATACTTCTGATTCATAACATCCACTACCTATAAGTAGACCTTCACGATGTTTTTCTATTTCACTTCTAAGAATTCTTGGTGTCTTATATAAATACTTAGTATTAGCAGCTGAAACTAATTTAAATAAGTTCTTAAGACCTACTTTATCTTTTACTAAAATATTAATATGATATGCTTCACCATACTTATGGATCTCATCTTTAGAAACCAAACTATCTAAATCAGTCATTTTCTCCAAATTACGATTATCTAACTTTTTCATCATCTTATGAAATACTAAAGCTGTACCTTCAGCATCATAATCTCCTCTATGATGAGCATCTTCATCCCATGGAACAGAATATCTTTTTACTAAAGCAGATAAACTATGACGAGCAAAATTATTATCCATAGTACGTGATAATTCTAATGTATCAATAATAGGATTAGTAAGTTCTCCTAAATTATATTTTTTATAAGCCATTTCTAAGAATGAAGTATCAAATCTAGCATTATGAGCAACAAGAGGTAAATCTCCAATCCAATCTTTAAATCTTTTTACAGCATTTTCTTCATTATCTTTATCAGCTAACATTTCATCAGTAATATTAGTAAGTTCAATAATCTTACTAGGTAATTTTCGTCCAGGATTAATAAGTTCATCATAACGTTCAGTTATAACTCCATCTTTAAGTTTAACTGCCCCTATTTCAATAATTGAATCTTTACCACCGGCATTAAATCCCGTTGTTTCAAAGTCAAATACTACATATTCATTATCAAGAAGTTTAGTATCAGTTGGTCTTACTACAATTTTTACTTCATCATCTATCATAGTAAGTTCAGTACCATAAATAGCTTTAAACTTATCTTCTTCTTTTTCAATACCTTTATTAATACTCTTAATCAATCTATATACTACAGGAAATGCCTGACAACCATTATGATCAGTTATAGCAATAGCTTTATGACCCCATGCATGAGCTTGATTAACTAATTTAGCAGCATCAACTGCTCCATCCATTTGACTCATCATTGTATGTGCATGAAGTTCAACTCTTTTTTCTAAAGCATCATCAATACGTTTTTCTACTTCACGATCTAATTTATTTATATCATATATATTTAAAACTAACTCATTACTATATGTATCATCTTTAACTATACCTCTAACTTTTATAAAACAACCTTCTTTTACTGAACTAGTAATTAGCTTTAATTCTTCTTCAGAATTAATAAACATTTTACCATATATACTATCTGTATAATCAGTTATTTTTAAAGTAACAATTCTTAAGTCAGTTCTAGTTTCTCTTACATCAATTCCAAATACATTAACTTCTAAAGCAACATTATTCATAGGCCCAAGAATATCACTAATATGAGTAATGTCATTATCAATCAATCTTCCATATATAATACTAGGATCATCATTTCTAGTTCTAGTACGCTTTTTAAATTTATTCTTTTTAGGTTCCTCTTTTGTTTCTTCTTTAATAATATTTATCTTAGGAACTTCTTTTAAACTATTTTCAATTGCTTTTTTTACATCTTGATTTTTAGAATCATTGATAACTATCCTAACTCCTAATTCACCAAATCCAACATTCTTTAAATCCTCAAGTAGTTTTTCTTCAATACGACTAAAATTCATCTTCTCAGCAATATTTCCTACTTCAATCGTAAAAATACCATCTTCATAACTTACCGAATTATTTTTCATATAGCTTAATGCCACATTATTTTTACTATATAAATCCATAAAATAACTATAGTACTCTTTTAATTTTGAACTATCTTTATTTTCACAAGAAAATACAGCATATACTTTTCTAAATTTTGGAAAACCAGTATGAAGTAAATTATTAAACACATCATATACATTACATGGTAAAACTTCTTTTACATTAATCATAAATCTATATACATCATGATCTCTATTACCAACAATCCTAGTTAAAACACCATTTTCAAAATATTTATATAATTCTTTAGGAAATTTAATTTGATTTAATAATATGCTTAACTTTTCTTCCATACTACTACCTTCCTTTTACAAATTCAATCTAATCTTTATTGTATCAAAAAAAGAGTTCTATTTGAACTCTTTTACAACATTTTATTAAACTATTTAGTCTTTTTTAATACTTTATCATTTTCTAATGATAATTCGTTATTTACATATTTTATTATTAACTGTCTAAATAATGGGAATTTTAATGGAATATTATTCTCTTTCATATAGTTAACTACTTCAGCATTTACTTCTAAGCTTACTTCACCATAATTTTTAAATATTAATTTTGTTTCAAGTAAATTACGTTCTATTGTATCAACTTTTAATAATTCATCAATAGTCCCTATAAGAGCTCTATTCTTCTTTATATTTGCACTATTATCTCTTACATATTTAGATATTAATTTATAAGCTTCAAATGATAGTTCTTCATCTTTTTCTAGATAAAAGTCAACAGCACAAAAATTACCTTTTATAATTTTAATATATAAATCTCTTACACTACCAATTAACTCTGGATGATACTTTTTAAATCTTTTAAGAGGATTCTTAGAAGCATCTTGATATTTAGCAACTAAAGCTGCAGCTCTTGGATCATTAGATCTTTTTAATTTTGATATACATAAACTAAAATAATTACGACCATGACCATTTTTTGTATCATAAGCTTTAATACTAGTTTCTGTTGACTCTATAAATGTTTGAACATAATCATATACAGATTCATCAACTGGTTTTAAAACTGGATTAGGACGATTATCCTTATAAGAAACCATTCTATCTATTTCTCTTAATAAACGAGAATCTTTATAGTATTTTGATAACAATTCAATTTTTGGTTTTTCTTTATCATCACACACATTATAATATCTACTTAATGTACCACTTAAACAAACATCTTGTTTTTTTAATTCATCCATTACATATTCAAAATCATCTATATTATTTAAAAGTTTATTAACTATTTTATAACCATCTAATTTTGTATTTTTTGGTTTTGATTCGTTTTTAATTTCGTTATTTCTCTTTTTATATTCCTCTATTTCTTCAAAACTTCCAAGTTTTTCAAGATATAATCTAGTAAAAGCTACTAATTCATTTTTATTAACTCCATATTTCGCACAAAATTCATCTTCTGTTCCATTAATATAAGCTTCATAAGCTTCAAAATATTTTTTTACTGTTTCTATTTTCATAATTACCCCCCTCACAAAAATATTATGGACTAGTTTATCATATTTAAGTTTAAAAAGCAAATCTTTTAATTAAACATAATTAAAAGTCATAGTTAAACTATGACTTTTATATCTATTATTTTAACAACAATTCTAATTTTGTTTTTTCTTCTTCAAGTTTTTGTCTATCCATATCTACAATATTCTTTGGTGCTTTATTAACATAATTTTCATTAGCTAATAATTTTTCACGACGTGCGATTGAATCTTTTAATTTCTTTATTTCCTCTTGTTTTTTAGATTCATCTTCTTTAGGTCCTTCAAAGAAATAAGAAATATTAATATTATTAGATTCATAATCAACTTTATTTAAACCATCTACTTCATCTTTTACCATTTGTTTATCACTTATCTTAAGCTGTGATTTATAAATAGATAATACATCTTCATTAAGTACACTATTTATTTGAACAAATGCTTCTTTTGTAATAGAATTAGTTGCTTTTAAATTACGTATATTTACAATATCTTCTAAGACTTTATCCACAACTTTAGTTTCATTTGAGAAAACATATTCTTTTTTATATTTAGGATAATCACTTATCATGATAGATTCATCATGTAGTGGCAACATCTGATATATTTCTTCTGTTACAAATGGCATAAATGGATGAAGCATCTTAAGTATACCTTCTAATATCATACATAAAATACTCTTAGTAGTTGTTGAATCAATATTTTTCTTAGAAAGTTCAATGTAATTTGAACAGAAATCATTCCATACAAAATTATATAATTCAGCTGCTCCTATATTGAATTCATATTTATCCATATGTTTAGTCATAGATTTTACTATCTTTTCATATTTAGTTAAAATCCATTTATCTTCTAATGTTAAATCTTTTATTTCTATTTCTTCTAGTCCTTCAATATTCATAAGAACATATCTAGCAGCATTCCATATTTTATTTATATAATTCCATGTTGAAGCTATTTTAACTTCATCAAATCTTAAATCAGTTCCAAGTGCGACATCAGTAGTAAGATAATATCTTAATGAATCTGCTCCATATTTTTCAACCATATCAAATGGATCTATACCATTACCTAATGATTTACTAAACTTTCTACCTTCTTTATCACGTATTAATCCATGGATTATACAATCTTTAAATGGTCGTACACCATTTAGTTCTAATGATTGGAAAGTCATACGGTTTACCCAGAATGGAATAATATCATAACCTGTAATTAAACAATCATTTGGAAAATACAATTTCATATCTTCTGTATTATCAGGCCAACCTAAAGTTGAGAATGGCCAAAGAGCACTAGAAAACCATGTATCAAGTACATCTTCATCTTGTTTCCAACCTTCTCCTTCTGGTGCCTCCATTCCTACATATACTTCATCGCCTTTATACCAAGCAGGTATTCTATGTCCCCACCATAATTGTCTAGAAATACACCAATCATATGTTATTTCCATCCAGTGATTCATTGTCTTTTCATATCTTGTAGGTACAAAATTAACTTTTGTATCTTTATTCTTTTGATTATCAAGTACTGCATCCGCAAGAGGTCGCATTTTTACAAACCATTGTTTAGAAAGATATGGTTCTACCATTGCATCTGTTCTTTCAGAATGACCAACTGAGTGAACCATTTTTTCTATTCTAATTAAAAGACCTTCTTTTTCTAAATCTTTTAATAATTCTTCTCGACATTCTTCACGAGTCATTCCTTTATATTTACCAGCATTTTCATTCATAGTAGCATCTGGATTCATTACTACAACTCTTTCTAAATTATGTCTATTACCTACTTCAAAGTCATTAGGATCATGAGCAGGAGTTATCTTAACTACACCAGTTCCAAAATCTGGATCAGCATGTTCATCAGTAATAATAGGTATCTTCTTACCTACTATTGGTAATATAACATTCTTTCCAACATATTTTTTATATCTTTCATCATCAGGATTAACCGCAACAGCAGTATCACCAAATAAAGTTTCTGGACGTGTTGTAGCTACATCTAAAAAGTCTTCTGTTCCATCAATTATATATTTTAGATGATAAAATGCTCCTTCTACATCCTTATAAATAACTTCTTCATTTGATAATGCAGTTTGTGCGACTGGATCCCAATTTATTATTTTCTCACCACGATAAATTAATCCTTTATTGTAATAATCAACAAATACTTTTCTTACAGCTTTATTTAATCCATCATCTAAAGTAAATCTTTCTCTATCATAATCTACTGATAAACCTAGTGCGCCCCACTGATCTCTTATTGTGTCACTATATTCACGAGTCCAGTCCCAACAAGCTTCTAGAAACTTTTCACGACCATATTCATACTTATTAATACCTTTACTCTTAAGTCTTTTTACAACTTTAGCTTCAGTAGCAATTGCAGCATGATCCATACCAGGTAACCATAAAGCATCAAAACCTTGCATTCTTTTATATCTTATAATAATATCTTGAATTGCAGTATCATAAGCATGTCCTAAATGTAATTTACCAGTTACATTTGGTGGTGGAATAACAATACAATATGGATTCTTCCCACTTTTATTAGATGCCTTAAAATAACCTTTATTTTTCCAATTTTCATATTTTCCCTGTTCTGTTTTAATATGATTATATTTTTTATCTAGCATAATATCATCCTTTCTTTTTTTGATAAAGAAAAATATCACATCCGCTAGGGACGTGATATTAGTATCCGTGGTACCACCCTTATTTATGTACTAAGTACAACTTAAAATCATAACGTGATTAACGTAATATCTTACTAAACTCAGATATTAAACTCCAAAGCTACAACTTTATATTCCAATATTCATTTCCATCAACCATGAACTTTCTATAATTATCGTATAAAGCCCTCTTTATCAAAGTTTTTCAATTCATGTTAGTATTATAACATATTTTATTATAAATTCAATAATTATTTTTCATCTATTGTTCTTATTAAAACAATTCTTACATATCCATTACCGGTATTACCTGTCATAGTATCTCTACCATCATGTGTTGGCATCTTATTTTCACCAGAAATCATCTGTCCATTTGTAAAACTAATTCCTGATGAATGAATAGATGTTGTTTGGAAGTTTTGTGAATTTTGAGTACTATTGCTGGTTATAGCTTGACATCCTTCATATCCAGAAATATATGAAGAACCTCCAGCTCCAGCTCCTCCATAAGAATAACCAACTAATCTAGATCCACCTCCACCGAAGTAGCCTCCACCACCTCCGGCTCCATTTGTATTAGATAAAGTTGGATCAGTACAGTAATTATTATTTACATTATCTACAACAGAATCACCACCGCGACCAAAAGTTCCGCCACTAGTTGATAAAGCTTGAGTAGCTCCTAGTCCTCCAGCTCCATTAACAGATGTTGCGGCATTCTTACTAGATAGACCGCCTCCAGCTCCTCCATTAGTTTGATAACCAGCAGAACCTCCAGCTCCAGCAACCATAATCCTTGCCTTTAAGCCTTCAAAATAATCCCATTTTTCAATAACTTTATTATTACCGTCTAAATAATCATCAGGAATAAATCTAATATCACTTGCTCCGCCTCCGGTATAACTACTTTCTTTACAGGTCTTACTTCCATATCCTCCACCATTAAAAACGTAATCTCTTTCTCTGGTATTACTATTGTAGTTATCTCCTTTTTCACCTACATATACCCAGAATCTCCAAGCTTTATCTGCATCTTTTGTTTTAATATTATTCTCACTAATATTTATCATACCTGATACATATGCACCTTTTCCTCCAGCACCACTAACTTCGTTATCAGCACCAGATGCTCCCCAAGCTTGAAATAAATATAAACCAGCTTTAGAAGGAATAAATACCTGTTTACTTCCAGTATATTGATAAACATATTCAACCGGATCTACAACATGCACTGTTCTAAGTGCTGTAGCAATATTTCCATTATCATCTTTTACTTTATAAATGATATCATAATCCCCTGTTTGTCTTGGATTATACGCTGGTGTTGATGAAAACATTATTTTAGATACATCAATCGGATTACCATTAGCCTTTGTAGCACTAACACCTTCAAAAATATTATATTCATAATTAGGAACAGTCGCTAAACTAGATAAAGTTATTTCTTTACCTTTTACAGTTATTTTAGGCATATTTTTAGCACCTTGATTATCAAGAAAACTCATAATTTCAGTTCTAGTTTTATCAAAAATAATTTTTCTATTAGCAAGTAACGATAATATCGTAAATACTAATGCTAAAAATAGTATAAATACCGGATATAATACTCCTGATATAGCAAACCCCTTATTATTAAGTTTCATAGCGACACCTCTTTATTATAAGTTAATTATATAATAAAGTGATTCAAATTACAATTGTCTAGCATAAATTATTAATCTTTTAGTATCATTATCGGTACAAGTTACTAGTATTATTTGATTATTTGAATTAATTAAATCCATATTATTTTGATCAATTACTCTTACATCATATACTATATATTTCTTACTAGTACTTAAACTACTAACTATAAATATATCTTTCTTAGTAATATGATGAAGAAAACCAAATACTAAATGATTATTATGTCCCAATAAAACTACTTCGCCTCTAAGACTATTAAAACTATTATAATCACTATATAAAAGAACATTATTATCATTTAAAACTTTATTATAATTACCCTTTTTAATTAATAATTTCTTATTATTTTTATAGAAATATATATATCCATCATATTCATTATCTATATCAGAATATCTATTTTTTATCATACC
>OCTW013393244.1_pt1 | contig 11379 bp, 11 predicted proteins | sample 1539671 | NCBI WGS metagenome assembly OCTW01 (sample SAMN02144230, study PRJEB22623) | gut metagenome | biome: sheep rumen | host: Ovis aries | place: New Zealand | reverse complement strand
CAAGTGAAACAGCCAACTATGAGATAATCCCATTGTCAAACAAACAACCAGATTTGAATGTGGTTGTATTTGCCATCAAGCCGAAGAATTTAGCTCCTACACTTGAAAACATGAATGACTTGACAAATAAGGTCTATAAGAAATACAGCCTGCAAGTAGAATTAGGAAATAGACAATATAGCTATGGGCAACCATTCTTCTTGTCCAATACCACATTCTCACATCCTTTCTATAGTTATGCGGCGTTATCAAACTTTTTCAAGAGAAGTGGACTGAAATGTACTCAAGAGGATTACGAATCTCAAAGTCTTACTGTTCTACGAGCAACTTTGATGAATCCATATCTATGGGCATATAAAGAGTATAAAAATCTTGATTTAGTTCGTGAGTTTATGCTGAATTTACATAATGAAATTAAGTGCATTTTGTAGTATGTGTATGGGAAATAATGTACATTTTAGTAACCTTACCTGTGACTTTCAATGTTTAGCTGTTTTGACCAATAGTTCCCGTCAACGCATAGAAGACTATCTGTTTTTTAGACACATTTATATGAAAATCTCGGGGTTTCGGCCTCTTTTGGACAAAAAAGCCTTGCACAAGAATGGAGATTAAAACATAAAAGTTAATAAAGATGAAGAATAAACTGATTATGACACTCTTGCTGTTCACTTCGATAAGTGCAATGGCTCAGAACGTGACGGGCAGGGTTGTGGACGAGAACAACTCGCCCCTCAACTTCGTGAATGTAATCCTGTTGAAAGCGGACTCCAGTTTTATTGCGGGAACTGTGACTGATGAAAACGGAGTGTTCGTGCTCTGCGAGCAGAACGGCACTCCCAGAATCTTGAAGTTGTCATCTGTCGGGTATGTCAATCAAGTGCTTGATATACCGCCCACAGGGGACCTTGGTGTGATTTCACTCAGACCTGACACCGTAATGATTGGCGAGGTGGTGGTAAAATCGAGCCGACCCGTCACAGCGATTAAAGGAGATGCTCTTGTGACGAATGTGGCTGGTTCGCAGCTGGAACATGCAGGAACGGCCAACGATGTGCTGACACAAGTGCCGATGGTTCTCGGACGTGACGGTAACTTTCAAGTCTTTGGCAAGGGTACTCCGGCGATTTACATCAACGGACGCGAAGTTCTGGATATGGCACAACTGTCACAGTTGAACTCAGCAGACATCAAGAATGTCGAGGTGATCACAAATCCTGGGGCGAAGTATAATGCTACGGTGAAATCAGTTATACGCATCCGGACAAAGAGACCGCAAGGAGACGGCTTTAGCGGTACGATACGCACACAGGGCGTTGTGCAGAAATTCTTTCGCAGCGTTGACCAAGCAAATTTCAAATTCCGCACTGGCGGTTTGGAACTGTTTGGGAACTTCGGCTACTTGGGCGGAAAATTCCCAAGCAGCAACAGCGTTGATATGCTGACGCAATCATCCGTCATCTGGAACCAGAAGTTGTTGCAGGACGGACACATGCGTACCAATGAGTTCTTCGGCAAGACAGGCTTCTCCTACATGTTCAATGACAGTCATTCCATCGGTGCCTACTATTCCAATGGTTTCACAAAGCAAAAGACGGAACACACGGGAACGAGCCGCATACTGGCCGATGACCTGCTTTATGACAACCTGACGATGCAGGGGCATGACAAGAACAACAGCCTACCAAAGCATCATGCCAACCTCTATTATAATGGCGAGCTGGGCAAGCTGGGGATTGACTTCAATACGGATTACATGTGGCGCAAAAGTCGCGCTGACAAGTGGAACAACGAGACGAGCGAGAATCAGCAGAACTCTCGGGTAAACTCTCTTGGCGTCAACAGGAGCCGACTCTTTGCCGAAAAACTTGTGTTCAGTTATCCGTTCTGGAAGGGAGGCATTGAGTTTGGAGAGGAATACACGACCTCACGTTTCTCATCCGACTATACAACAGATGCTGCACTTGTCAATAATGCGACATCAAGAGTTGACGAGAACAACATAGCTGGATTCTTTGAAATCGGTCAGTCGTTTGGCAACTATAACGTCAGCGTAGGCATGAGATATGAGCACGTAAAGTTCGACTATCTTGCCAACGGCCAAAAGAAAGAAGACCAGAGCAAGGGCTACAACAACTTTTTCCCCTCGCTGTCGCTGTCAACAAGGATCAAAGACTTGCAGCTTTCCATGAGCTACACCCACAAGACGCAACGGCCCAACTATGCTGACCTCGACGGCACTGTGGACTATATCAACAGGTTCACACTTGAGGGCGGCAACCCATTCTTGAAGCAAGAGAAAATACATGCCGTGGAACTGACGGGCGCATGGCACCAGTTCTTCGGGCAAGTCACCTATACCTACCTGAAAGATCCGATACTGGACACCAGCCGTCCCTATGGGGATGGTGCCGAAGTGAAACTGATAACCAAGGACAACTTTCCTGAGATTCAAAAGCTCCAGGCCTTTGTGGGTGCCCAGTTCCAGATGGGTATCTGGCAGCCAAAAGTTAACGTGGGAATCATGAAGCAGTGGCTGACAATCGACTACATCAATGAGCGTAAGAGCCTCAATAATCCTATCGGGCTGTTCCAGTTCCAAAATGCCATCCACCTGCCTTACGACGCATGGCTTAATGTCGATATGCAATGGATGACAGCCGGAAACGACGACAATACGCGGCAGGAGGCATCGTCGTACATGAACGTGAAGCTTTACAAGGCGTTCTTCCGCAACAGATTCAGTGTCACGCTCGAAGCAAACGACATCTTCAACAAGGGCAACCGCAACGCCACGCTGCTGAACAAGGATGTCACGGTATATCGATGCAATACCAACAACAACCGAACATTTATGCTCACCCTCCAGTATTCCTTCAACTCGACCCGCGACAGGTACAGAGGACAGGGGGCTGGAACGAATGAAATGAACCGTTTCTAGACATTCACGAATATGAAAAAATTAATATCCATTATCATCTTGGCAGTTGTGGGCACGAAAGCCATCGCAAAGCCTCATTGCCAGAATTTCAATAACTATGACGACCGCGTGACCATCACGTTTACGGATGATAAGGTCAGCAAACGGTACGACGTTACCGACGTAGTGTTTATTCCATCTTTCTTTGGTGGTAAACTATCAGCAACATCGGTAAAGGTCACCATCAAGGACGGGGTAGCCACTGTTGTTCTTACCTTTCCCCACGTCATTCACTTCTCAAATCCCAAAGTAACGCTGAAGGTAAACGGCAAGAAGGCGAGATTCGACGTGTGCCAGTAGGAAAATTGTTTTGTAATATCTCAGTAAAGGTAAAATTAGCACCAAACAGAGGAGTCCGAAAATCTTGAAAAGAGTAGGAATAATCAATATCCGTTCATATCATTATGGGAAACAATGATTTGTCCAGACTGACTGAAGGCTTAGATCTTGAACATCTCAATGACGAGTGCATTGTTCTTGATGACGAAAAAGCCGATGATATTTATGGTGGCAAATGGGTTTGCTGGGGCAATTATAACAATTGCTCATTCGGCAACTGTGCCTAAGTATTTATCACACAAATGAGAGAGTGTCAGTTGCCATTATCTGACGATAACTCACCAATGACGACTCACACTCTTTCATTTTAGCATAATAATCTTATGAAATTCAAAAAATCAAAATATTTATTCCCTGTAGTTCGCAATCTACCAAATGGGAAAAGAATTTTTTTTCTTTTTTCGGGGAGAACCGGAAAAAACATCTTTGTTTCTGAAAAGACGTATCAAGATGTTATGAATGAGCGGTTCGATTTCCTGCCTTTGAAAGTAAAGGAAACAATGATTCATAATAAGGTCATAGTTCCAATAAAGGAGGATGAGTTGTTCGAAATCAATCAAGAAAACAAGCGGGATATGTCACAAGACAAAAAGGATCGATTATATATATCAATTCAACCTACTGCATCATGTCAACTTGCATGTGACTATTGCGGACAGCATCATTCAAAAAAGAACTTAGACAATCAACATATTGCAGCTATCGTCAAACGGGTAGAAAGAAAAATAACAGGGAACAGATTTAAGATACTCGAAATAGGCTGGTTTGGGGGCGAGCCTTTATGTGCATTTAATAATATGAAAGTTCTCAATTCACAACTAAAGTTGTTGGGGAATATCTACGGAGTTCAATATATTGGACACATTACTACTAATGGCTATGCCCTTACCGCAAAATTGTATAAAGAGCTAAAGGATGTTTTTAACATTAAAAGAATAGAAATCACAATTGATGGAATTAAGGAGTTTCATGACAAACGACGTTTTACTTATGGTGGAAAAGGTTCCTTTGATATAATCTTCAAAAACCTCGAGAATATAATATCCTCAGAGTGTTATGATTTTATGCAGTGTCCCATAAGTATAAGATGTAATGTTGATGAACGAAATGTTGAAGGTGTATTACCCCTATTGGAATTATTCGTTGAGAAAGGTTTTCAAAAGAAAATATTATTCTATACAACAGCTGTCGTTTCATGGTCAAATAATGGTGCAGGAAGCGAAGTGGGGCGTGAATTGTTGGGGAAATATTCGACAAAATATATAGAGTATATGATTGAACATGGATTTGTAGTTGGTATTCTTCCTCATAGAGTTGCTCCATACAAATGTCTTGGAACAGATGAGTATGCCGAAATGTATGACGCTGAAGGATACATTTTTGATTGTTCCGAGACCTCGTATTCAGACTATTATAATGAAAGAGGATTCTCTCTTGGTAATGTAATTGGAGACGCTACCGCTATAAAGAAACACAGTTGTCTTAAAGAAATACCAGAGAATCTTTTAAATGGCGAAATATATCCATGTAACGAGTGTAAATACTATCCTTTGTGTGGTGGGTTATGCCCTTTAGCACTTCATGAAGGGAATCCGCGTTGCCCTTCATTTATCTATAATATTGAAGATCGGATATTCCTTGATTTTATTGCCAAAATGAGGCGAAAACCTAAGTTGCAATTATGAACATTATTCAGTCTTATTTTAATAAAAATATTTCTATCAGCGATATCAATTACACTGGTGGATATTTATCGCCAATTGTTAATTGGTTGTCAATGGCTTATAGTTGTCTTCTCCTAAGGCGGCACAATCCCTATGACCGCTTGATTTTCTATGGGGATACTGATATTATCTATCTATTTGAACATGTTTTTGAACTCCCCTATGATGAATACCATAGTGTCCATTGTAATGGAAACTATTCTGATTGGTTCTATTGTTGGCCCAAAATCATCACTTACATGGCCCAAAATGACGCATTTATCCATGTAGATAATGATGTTTTCATGTGGACCCCAATCCCACCCAAGCTGCGTAAAGCCCAATTAGTTGCTCAGCACATGGAGAAGGATTCCCAATTTTATATAGACGTATATAGGCAGATTAATAAGGATGGTGTTATCATACCAGATTATATAAAGACATGTTTTAGTGGTAAATACATTAATTCGTTTAATGCCGGATTACTTGGTGGTAATGACATATTATTTTTTAAAGAATACACATTGGAGATTCAGAAGTTCTTAGACACCAATGTACCAAAAATATTAGCTTCGGACAAAAAATTTCTTTACAATGTTGTTTTTGAACAATGGTTGTTCTTTGGCATGACAAAGAAGTTTAAAAAAAACGTCACAACATTCTATGAAAGACCTATAATAGATTTTAATATGAGAGAGGCTCATGTGCCTTCCCAGATATTATCTTTAGAAGATTTGGAATATATGCATGTTATGGAACATAAGGACAATATAAGATGTAATAGATTTATCACATACAAGATGCAATCAGATTTTCCAAAAGAATACGAAAAAATTATTTCTGCATGCTGGAAGTTAGGATTGAAGAGCAGTTTGAATGCCTGCTATTTAGATTCAAACTCCGAAAATCCAGAAATATTCTATCGTAGTCATAAACTTAAAGAACTCTTCAATTTGACTAATGAATCTCTGTCAGAACTGAAATTGTATGAAGATGACAAAAAAAACAAACAAAGAAGGTATGCCCAACAACATGCGTATTATTTAGAATTACAAAAAGCACACAATCTGCTTATAGATATGTATCGGAAGGATAAGAAAACTCTGGCAAGGTATAGTTTGACACTTAATCCTTACCTAATCATTATGGAGAATGTGTCGCCTTCTTTAATTGATTTGCTTGTGTATAAAACAAAAAAGCCTTTACTTTCTGATCCTATTATTCTTCAGTTATATAATCCGACATTTAATAAAATTGACGAATTTATATGGTCTAAGAAGAAATATTCATTATTGAAATCCATCGTCTACCAAAGTAACGCAATGGAAATAATACTCAATGAAAATAAAAATTCTCAGCTAAATCAGGTTTCTTTATTTGTCAAACAATGTTTGTTTGATGGAATCATAACTTTTAGGGTATGAATATTATTCAAACTTTTTACAGCTATAAAGAAGATTCAATTCATGACAATGCTGGTTTTTTGACACCTGACATGAATTGGAAAAGCATGGCTTTGAGCTGCCTTCTGCTAAAAAGACATTTTAAGGAAGTAACCTTGTATTGTAATCATCGAGTTAAAAATGTAATTATTGATAAATTAAAAATACCATATGATAATATTATTGAAGTACCTGACTTTATGGAGGAGTACAAAGAATGCAATCTTTGGGCTCTTCCAAAGATATATACTTATTCGCTCCAACATGAGCCTTTCCTTCATGTAGATTGCGATTGGTTTATGTTTGAGAAATTATCAGATTCAATACTTGAAGCTGATGTGTTTGGACAAAATATCGAGTACGATGATCAAATGTATAATCGGCACGTTCTTGAAAAACTGATTTCAAATGGTTGTGTTCTTCCTTCATTGGTGATAGACGAATACAAACAAGAGAAGATTCTTCGTGTTGTTAATGCGGGGATATTAGGCGGGAATGACATTCCTATTATTCAAAAATATGTTGGAGTAATTTTTGATTTTATCAATGACAATAAAACCATACTTCAAGAACTAAATGATGGGTTCGTAAACTCAATTTATGAACAATTGTTTTTCTACCTTATTGCACAAAAGCATCATTGTAAACTCGGTCTTTGTACAAAGGGAGATTATCTAAGTACAAAGTTTGATTGGCTTCCAATTGATTTTACGTATTCCCCGAAATCTGGATATATGCATCTGTTGGCAAACTTAAAAAGGAAAATGAATTCATATGTATTCGTCAGTCAATATCTTAGTTATCTTAGCCCCGATTTGTCAGAGCGTATAACTAAGGTGTGCTTTGAAAATGGTATATTTCCTCTAATTAATTTTCCAGAGTGGGATGTATATAATCCTGCAGCTCTAACTCCAGCTCAACTCTCAAATAACTTTCTATCACATATAGATGACGAGGGGGGAAAAGAAATATCCACTATTCGACCATGCACAGAATTGGAATTCAACCCCATAGTTGCCCATACAGAACTGCAGAGAAATACACATATGTTGTGGAATATAAGTTCTCTTTGGTCGTCTAAATATAAAATAGAATTATCAAGCAATATTCGTATATATGAAATTTCACATGAACAAGCTGTCATGTTCGTGAAACAACGTACAAATAGGAGTTCTGTGCAAATAAGCAACAAAGATAAAATATATTTAGTATATATCCCAGACACAATGCTAATGAAGGTTATCTCCGTCTTAGTATGGGGAATAAAAATTAATATAATTGAATTCCTTCGTGTAGCCAAAACTGGAACTTTGCACGACATAGGGGATCATCTGGCAAATGAGCTATGCTTTCCTGTTAATAATCATGGGAAAAAAATTCTTGATAGGACAATTAGGTCAATGATTGTAAATGGTATTTTAAGATTTTCTTCATGAAGAAATTTCCTATAATCTTACAGCGAGATGCAATTCAATGTGGTATATCATGTCTACAAATGATATGCTTGTACTATGGTAAAACATTTTCTTTTGAGGAAATGGAAAAAATATGCGAACCTACAATTGAAGGAATATCTTTACTTGGAGTTAAAGATGCAGCTACGTCTATTGGGTTCAAAGCAACATCCCTCCAACTTCCTCTATCAATTTTAAAAACAATATCCAGGCCTTGTATCTTACATTGGAATCAGAACCATTTCGTTGTCTTATATCGATACGCTAACAATAAATTTTACATAGCTGACCCAGCACTGGGCAGAATTATTTATAATGAAAATGATTTTTTAACACATTGGAGTTTCACAAATTCGGTTTCCAATACTGGTATATGTCTATTTCTTGAACCTTCAAATCAATTCTTTGATAAAGAAGAAACTTCAAACCTAAGAGCTGAATATTCCCTTAAAGTCATTAGTAAATACCTTAAAGTTTATAAACGACATTTTTCCGTTATAGCCATAGGATTATTAGTGGGATGTCTTTTAGAATTGATTTTGCCTTTTTTAACTCAAGCAATTGTAGATGTTGGGATAAAAAGAAAAGATATAAATTTCATTTGGTTGGTTTTGATGGGGGAATTGATGATAGTAACCGGTAAAACATCTATTGATTTTATTCGTCGATGGCTATTATTACATATATCTATAAGACTGAACCTTTCTTTAATTAGTGACTTCTTTATTAAGTTGCTAAAATTGCCGATGTCTTTCTTTGAATCCAAATTGGTCGGTGATTTTATTCAAAGGATGGGAGACCATAATCGTATTCAAAACTTTCTTACAAATCAAATCCTAAGTTTACTCTTGTCGCTTGTGACCTTCTGTGTTCTCGGAATTGTTTTGTTCTTTTATGACATTTCTATCTTCATAATATTCACAGTTGGAAGCGTAATATATGCAGGATGGATAACCCTTTTCCTACATAAACGAAAAATTATAGATTACGAACTTTTTGGCTTTCAGGCTAAAAATCAAGACCAGACGTTCCAATTTATCACGTCCATACAAGAAATAAAGTTGCAGGGATGTGAAAAAAGACGAAGGTGGGAGTGGGAAGATAATCAAGCAGATTTATATTCTGTCCAGATTAAATCATTGAAAATACAACAAATACAAGAGGCTGGCTCTATCTTTATAAATGAAGCCAAGAACATAATAATAATTGTTATTGCCGCAGCTTCTGTAATAAATGGAGAGATGACGTTGGGCGCAATGCTTGCTGTACAATATATTATTGGTCAATTAAATTCTCCTATTGAACAATTGATGTCTTTCGTCAATTCATTTCAGGATGTAAGGCTCTCTCTTGAACGTATTAACGAAATACATATGGTAAAAGAGGAGGAAACTCTGGCAGATCAAAGAAATACTTTCTACGCTGATGACAAAAGTATTACTTTGAAACACATTGATTTTAAATATAATAAGCACGCCAGAAAAAAAATATTGGAGGACATTTCCTTTACGATACCACAGGGAAAGGTAACAGCTATTGTTGGCGCATCTGGAAGTGGTAAGACAACCATCTTAAAACTCCTTCTCGGATTTTATTCTCCAATTAAAGGGGAAATTGATTTAGCTGGCAGTAACATTGCTAATTACAATATAAAGTGGTGGAGATCTCATTGTGGTGTAGTAATGCAAGACGGCGTTATTTTTTCAGAATCCATATCACGCAACATCGCTGTAGGAGACGAAGACGTTGACGAAACCAAATTAATTGAAGCCGCAAAAATAGCCCAGATACATGATTACATTAAAAGTTTGCCACTGGGCTATTCCACACAAATAGGCAGAAATGGAGTCGGTCTGAGTCAAGGGCAAAAACAACGAATTCTTATAGCACGTGCTGTCTATAAGGATCCAGATTTTATTTTCCTTGATGAAGCCACAAATGCCCTTGATGCGAAAAATGAAAAGACCATTGTAGAGAATCTCAATAAATTCTATAAAGGTCGTACAGTTGTAATTGTTGCTCATCGTCTATCTACTGTTAAAAATGCAGACCAAATTATTGTTCTTGATAGTGGTAAGGTCGTAGAATTTGGAAATCACATTTCTCTCATTGAGATGAAAGGAACATATTATAATCTCGTAAAAAACCAACTTGAACTTGGTAATTAAAATGGAATCCACCTCATTCACACACGATAATATAGATCTTCGTTCAGAAAAAGTCCGTAAGTTCATCGGAGAAATCCCATCATCATTGATATATTTGGGAATGGGAATCATTACTATTGTATTAGTAGTGTTATTAGTTGCTGTGAGTTTGTTGCCTTATCCATACTCAGATGGAGAGACCATACTTAAACATTTATTAGAAAAAATAATTTTATAAAATTTTATAAAGAACTATCAAAGAGTGAATTCAAAGGCATGGATAGTTACTCGCATACAGCACTCATCCACACATCGGTGATTAAGTGCGGTCTTGCCGTCACGTTCCTGCTTCCATTGGGGCATCCTGTCATATATCTTCCGTTTGAAAATCCTTATATCTGACATTGTATATTTATGTTTTTGGGTGCAAAATAAAGTAAATTTCCCCAAATTCCCAATTTTATCAATATAGCCTTCAGCAAGAACGGAACAGCGGTTTCTTTTGCTTCGTTTCTTTCTCGCCCCCTGCTCATGAAAGAAACGAAGTCGGGCGGATTCTTGTGTCCGTCCGACTTGTTCGGTTAATTTGTTAGTCCTTTCTCTCTGAGCCATTCGTCACGCTTCGCCCTGCATTGTTCCAGTGTCGGGCGGACGATGGTGAACAACTCGCCAGTTTCTGCGCTGCGGTAGTCGTACTGCACTGCCTTCCTCTTGGAGCGGGTACTGATGACAAAGGGCTCATACTGCTCTTGTCCTTTCTGAGTGGTGCTTACTCCGTTCTCGGTCATTCTTGTTGCCATGATATAGTGTGTTATAGGCGGTGGGAGTGCCGAATGCTCCCACCTTGTTTATATTATGCGTGGTAGAAGTCGGCTTCAACTACCTCTGCTGCTATGCCAAATTCGGGATGGCTTGCGAAATATGGCTGTTCTATGCCCGTCCAGTCCACCACATAGCCGTGTGGAAAGTTCGCTTCGATAAAGCCGTTTACTAACTCAATGTCTAAGTCGGTCAGTCCCGTGGTATCGCCATATTCCAACATTGGTATGGCATAGGTCGGGATTTGGAATGTTCCTGCGTGTCTCATAATGCTCTCCCGTTAAAATTCAACTATCAGTAACCGGTTCTCTGCTACGCTGCCGTTGTAGGGGCAACGCTGTTTTACCCAAAGGTGACGGCTTCCCCATCCCCATAACAGATGTTTCCAAAACTGCTCCTTGAAATGAGAAAAGTCCAGTGCCTGCTCCAGTTCCCTGCGTGTCTTGGCAAGGGTCAGCAGGTTGAGGAAACGGACAATGACTTGGTCTGTCTCGC
>OCTW011220720.1_pt1 | contig 11380 bp, 8 predicted proteins | sample 1539671 | NCBI WGS metagenome assembly OCTW01 (sample SAMN02144230, study PRJEB22623) | gut metagenome | biome: sheep rumen | host: Ovis aries | place: New Zealand | reverse complement strand
CAGCTGCCTAATCTTCTTCAACGTTGAAACGCGCTCCGCTAGATCGATTTGATCCTCGTAGTCCATCAAAAGCTGTCGCAATTCTGCAAAGCAGGAAAGGGAACGTTTTTTGCTCGCTTCGGTCAAATCGGCGCGGAGACGGATGTTTTCGCGTTTAGAAACGAAGGCCAAAACTTCTTTAAGTTTCTTGATGGTCTCCTCCATTTCCTCGTTGTTTCCGAGACGAATCATGGGGAAGAGCACCGTTTCTTTATTGTCGGCAAAGGGGCGTTTGATCGTTAGCGCGCCATCCATTTTGCGATAAATATCCGAAACGGGGTGATTGTTGTTGGAACACACCAAGACCGTTTTGTCGTTCATGAAGGCGGAAAGAAGGACGTTGAAAATTGTTTCGGTCTTTCCAGTTCCGGGTGGCCCTTTCACATAGGTGATACGATTCACCATCGCGTTATAAACGACACGCATCTGATCAATGTTGATCTTGTTGCGGTCGTAAACCACGATTTCCGCTTCTTTGCTGGACCCCCCGCCCCGCTTCTTTCGACCGAAGAACGCCTTGATGGGGATCGGTAATTTATCCTCGCGGTCCATCGCATGGATGGCTTCGAATGCTTCGTCCACTCCGCGCAAACAGTTTCTTTTTAGGAAGAAGATAGTGGGCCTGGTATTAACGCGTTCCCCTTCTTTGAAATTCTCTTTGATCAAATCGATGAGTTCTTTCGCATTTGCGTCGAATTGTTCGCAGAAATCATCGGGGCTCATCATGTCCAAATAGCGCCCCAGCGTGACGCGTTTGCTTTCCGTGATCAAGAATGATTTGTTGATCGAGGTATGATCGGCCATCCTGAGAGCTTTGTTTTTGAAGTCCAGCGTAAGCGCGCGATAAGCGACAACATATTGTTTGTCGTTGATGTCGATCGAAAACCGATTGATGGCCAAAGTTTGGTAACGGTTGACGATCTCCGCTTCTTCTTTTGGCTTCTTGAATACCCGGTCTAAAAGGGTTTGGAATTGCTGATCATCGAGGGGATATGATCCCGATTCCGATAAAGTATGCAGATCAATCCCGTCCACCATGATGGTTTCTTCCAAAAAGGGATCATTGTCTAGACGATAGCAGTCCGAGAGATAATGGAGGATGTTATTATCAAAAGTCACGGTTTCTAAGAAATCGCCTATGGTTTTATCGTTGGACAGTCTATTTAGCAAAGCCTCTGGCGTTTCGTAGTAGCTATGTTCTAGAATTCGGGCGTTCCTAATCTTTTCGAAATAAATGTAAGTAGGACGGGTATCCTGAATGATTTCGGTGCTTAGGAAAGGATTGAAGATGTCACAAAAAAGACGCCCCCCTTCCACGTCAATATTTTGGACTCCGATGTAGTAATTTGTGATTTTGTCCGACGCGTTCAGGTACGAAATATCCAGCCACTTGCCGTGTAGGATAGCTTGATAGATCGAATTCTTGACAGATAATTTCATGACCCAGGCTTGAAATAATCGACGAATAACAAATTCGCATCGGTGTCTGACAACCGATTATTAATGGATTGTACCAGTTTCTGGGCTTTTTTCCTCAAAAATCTCTATCTCTGAATAAATTCAGCCCACCTTATTTTCTCTCGGTGAGCCACATTATTGCGAAAAAAGGTCTATTGGTAAGTTTTATTGTCAATCAACCTATTCGCCAATGAATCTCACCATCGGACAGCAAAGAGCGAAACCCCTATCGGAGAAAAACGTGCTGATCGTTATACCTCTCTTCCGCCTTTTTTAACCGCGGTTCCGCGATTCTTTCGGCGAAGCTTGACTCCTCGTTAGTCACAAGGATGTAACGGCGACTCCCACCGTCTTGGGCGTTGAGTTCCATCGTCGCCACGCCTAGCGTCCCTGAGCCGGCGAAGAAGTCCATGGTCAGGCCATCTTTGGGACACACCGCCCTTAAGATTTCTCGGATAAGTGCAACGGGTTTTGGAGTGGAGAAGGCCGCCCTACTTCCAAACACTTCTGCGATTTCGTCCTTCGCGGAGGAGGTGGTGCCAAAGCCAGAGAAGATAAAGGGAAGCCTCGCCGTTTTCCCTTTTGGGGTTTTAATCGGATTAAGGGCAGATTCCTCAGAGTTTTTGCAGAAAACGATGTATTCGAATAGAACCTTTTTCTTGCCAGGTTTCTTCTCTTTGTTCTGATCGAACCGACGATCTAACTTCTTCCATAGACGGACAGAAACATTTTTCTTACCGAAGACAGAATAGGCTGCTTGCTTTACGGCCTTTAGCCCGCCTTTATCGATGCAGACAACCATCCAACCATTGGACTTAAGCAAAGGCTTAGCCGCGACGAAACGATCGTTCAAGAAAGATAGGTATGAACCCCCGAAATCATCCTGATAACCCACATAATCGATCTTGGAATTATAAGGTGGATCGATAATGATACTATCCACTTTCCCTTTCAGGGATTCTTTGCAGCCTTTCAGGAAAAAGAGGTTCTCGCTTTCGATAAGATAGTTTTCTCTCTTCGCTCTTCTGGTTTCAGAGTATGAAGATCCAGAGAAGCAATTCCGGTCCACAATAGTATCCGGGCCAACCGAGACCTCTTCTAGCGATGAGCAATGGGAAAAGGCCCATTCGCCGATATAAGAGACATAATCGGGGACGCGCACTTTCTTTAATGCGGTGCATCCCGAGAAACAGGATTTCCCGATCTTCCCTACGTTTTTCAAGACGATGCCCGTCATTTCGGAGCAACCGCTGAAGGCGCTTCGCTCTAGTTCGATGACAGAATCAGGAAGACGTACTTCCCCCACCGCTTTGGAACGGGGGCAGCAGATAAGCTTGCTCGCATCGGCGTTATATAGGCGCCCATCAATGACTCTGAAAGAGGCGGAATGCGATTCGAATTCGATGTTCCCGCATCCGTTGAAAGGGTTATAGCCAATGGAATGAAGCGTAGAGGGGATGACCACCTTGCCGATCCCATTGCATCGAAAGAAGGAATTGCGGTCGATCTTCTCGACGCCTTCCGGGATCCGTAATTCCGGAAGCACCGTGGAATTGACGCATCCCACCACTTCCTTCATATCGCCCGTATAGACGATCCCGTCGATGTTTTTGTAGGCGTCGCTTCTTATCTCAAGTTTTTTGACGGAGCATCCGGAGAACGGAAAGTTCTGCATCCTCTTGAGAGACGACGGCAAAACAATGGTCTCGATTTCGGCACAGAGATAGAAGACGTGCTTGCCGATGGTTTTGGTTCCTTCTGCAACCTGAATATCCTTCGGGGCATCTTTGATCTGACAATGGATGAGCCTGTTGCCTTGATATAGAAGATGGCCATCCCATTGGAAATGAGGGGAATGGCATTCTAGTTCAAGCTTGGGGCAACCGGCAAAGGGGTTATCGCCCATCTCCGCGACATTTTCGGGGATGACGACCTTCCTGAGGTTTTTGCAGTTGTAGAAGAGATCCCCACCAATTCTGACAAGGGAATCGGGAAACACTACTTCCTCGACCTCTTGGTTGTCCCAGAACATGCAGCTGGCGATGGAGGTGACGCCATCAGGAACGATAGCGTTCTTCCTGGAACCGACGTATGCAACCGCTTCGGTCCCGCGGATTCTGAAGCCACTTTCCTCGCGCTCCTCCAGCTTCATGAGGACGCATTTGCCGCGCCGGCAATCCATGACTCCATAGTTGTATTCGATACCATCGCCGTTATGTATCGCCTGCCTACGGTCGATGAAACCACTATATAGCCTGGATTGGTAAAGAACCGACACGAAGGTTCCTATCCTCGGGGAAGGTTTCCCCTCCCAAGGCATCTTCGCGCCCCATTCGAAGCATTTGATATAGACGTCCCCGAGGTAGACATCCCACTCGTTTCCGGGGTCCACCACGATTTCGCTGGCGTGGTAGCCTAGCTCAAGGAGCCTGTCCACGCATTCGAGGATCACGAAAGACTCATGGGTATCCAAGCGGAGCAAAGTTAAGCCCACGACCGTCAATGGCGCGCCGAAGTGAGCGAGTCCGTTCTCGGAATCGATCTCGATCCTGCAATCGCCGTAATCTTTGGCAAAAACGCCGGATTCAGTCGGCGCGAAGCCCAACGCCCAATAGAGTGCGAGGTATTTGAAGTCGATGCCCATGCGGTTCCTGGCGACCATCGTCTCCTTCGATACCGCCGCCGTCATCGACCAACCCCCACTAATCCAATTTCGGAGAATGTCGCGGCTTCCGATTGCTCGGTCTCTTCGAGTTTCTCGATTATGAGACCGACGATTTGCTCGGGGGCTAGATTGTCGGTGTGCACCCAAAGCGTGTTGAGACCGTTATCCACGCAGAAGCGCCTCATTTTCCCGTAGATCTCCTCGGATTTTCCGATCTTCTTGAGGTCCGGGTCTTTGTCGTCGCGGCAAGCGAGTCTTCTTGCGATGGTCTGGGATTCGGCGTAGAGAACGACGGTTAGGCGCGGCTTCCCAAGCTTATTTAGGAGAAGCTGATAGATGTCGGTGTTTCCTTCTACGCCGCTCCAGGCGTAATTCGAGCAGAGGTGCCGGTCGGTCACGATATTCTTCTTATTATATAAATAATAAAGATATAGGCTTCCTAGGCCATAGAACGCCGAGGTGAAATCGCGATCAGGGCAAGCGTTGACCTTGTCGCGGATCCGAAGGTATTCATCAAATGAATCGCCCTCATCAAAAAGGAAATGCAAAGGCTTCTCGACGAATTCGAAACCGAGTTTATCCGCGAGCAGTTGGCAGGTCGTGCTCTTGCCGACGCCGTCGAACCCTTCGACGCTTATGTGAATGGCTGGTTTGCTCATAATGAAGTCTCCTTGATTCTTTGTAGTTCTTCTAGTGTCCTAGGGGTGAACCCGATGACGTCCGCCCCACAGTTATAGCAAGGCTTATCTTTGTAATAATCCCTAATCCCAGGCAGATCTTTGCTATGGATGTGCCCATAGATCAAGATGGATCCGAATTGGCGGTCTTCCCAATCCAACAATGGATAATGGAAGAGGATGAATTCGTTTTCTCTGTCACGGATTTTGGCATAGCTTACGATCTTCTCGAATAGCTTTGCCCTTTCGTAATGGGATAAAGACTCTTCGTCATCGTGATTCCCCTTCACCAACATCTTACGTCCAGGGAGTGGGGATAGAACACGGATCACCCGTTCATAATCCCCTTCTGCCGCATCCCCGAGGACATAAACTATGTCATCTGGTTTGACGGCGTCCCTCCAGTTCTTTGCGATCACCTCGTCTTGTTCCGTTAAATCCCAGAAGGGACGATGGCAAAGAGTGAGGATGCGCTCGCTTCCGAGGTGGAGATCGGCGATGAAGAGGGCTTTCCCCATTAGCCGTTCCTCCTGCGGTTTTTCTCTTCGGCCTTCTTGCCTTTGGTAAAGCCATCGAGGATTTCCAGATAGCCGGAGACCCTGCGGATACGCGTGATTTTCTTCGATCCGCACCGCGGGCAATCGTCAAATACGCCCGTCGCGCCGCATTCGTCGCAGATGTCTTTTGGGAAATTGAATCCCAGGTAATGGACGTTGGAGGCCACCGCTTCTTCGATGAGCTCTAGAAGGCCTTCGTCGTTGCCTAAGGGGGCTTCGGCAAGTTCGACGTATGTTATGGATCCCCCGTTGCAGAATGGATGAAATAGACCTTCGATTTGGATCTTTTTCTTCGGGGGAAGGAGGCTATCGACATCCACGTGGAAGGAATTGGTGTAGTAACCTTTAGAGAAGATGTCGGCCACGGGCTTGAATTCCTTAGCGTCGATTTCGGTAAAACGGCCCGAGATCAGTTCCCCACTCGTCGCCAGCAGGGAGAAATTCAATTTGGTCTCCCGGCGGAGGAAATTGCAATACTCCCTCATATAAGACACGAAACCCACCGTGGCGATAAGCATCGACGGATCGGAATAGAACTTCTTTCCAGAAAGCACCTCGATTGCCTCGCTTAATCCAATGAAACCGATGGACAGGGTCCCGTGTTTGAAGATTTCTTCTAGCGACTTAGCTTCATCGAACCGCGTTCCCCAAAGATTGAATCGGCGATTGATCGGGAAATCATCCAAGGATTGGCTAATGACCTTCTTGTAACGATCGATAAGGATGTCTTTCGCCTGTTCAGCGACATCCGCCCAGCGCTTTTTGAAGGTCTGCATTTTTTCTTCGAATGACGAACCCCGATAATCGCGGTCAATCTCCAATGCCAAACGCGGGAGGTTAATGGAAATGTTATCGATATTCCCCCTGCCGATCGCGCCTTTTTGACCATAGAGGTCATCGACTACGCGGGTGCGGCAGCCCATGACGGAAAGGCGGTTGGGGTCGGTTTGCTTATCTTGTTCGCAGTCGCAAAGGAGATAAGTCGGGATCATCTTCTTACCTGTGCATAGCAGCGCTTTTTTGAGGATGTCGTAATTGGGATCCCCTGCTTTGCGATTGACCCCTTCTTTGATCTTGAAGACGATGTTGGGCTTATAGACCAAATCGCCGAGGGATTCGAATTCCTCGATGACAGCCCTAGCGATGAACCTGGCCCTTTCTGTGGCGGCCAATCCGATATTGAGGGTCACATAGTAACTGACAAGGCCCATGCGAGTATGGTTGTCGTTGCAAAAACGCAAGAAGGCGCGGATGCAGGAACGAAGGATGGCGTTGTTCCCCTCGGAGGGGATGACGTTGAGGGCCATCAGCATCCCATCGATATCGTTGTCGAAGTTCGGGAAGGCCATGCCCCCGGATTGCTCGTTTCCATAATCCTCGATGAGGAGTTTTAGGTAAGAGAACAAAGCGATGATCCTGCCTTGTTCGGTCTCGTCGTTGATCTCCGATAAATCGAGGTGCGAGAAGTCAAAGGTCAGGCAGTTATAAGTAAGGCCATAGGCATCCAAATCATGGATATGGATGTATCCTTGGCGATGTAATTCCGCCCAAGATTTCGGGAGGTTTTTCAGGGTTTCGGCTTTGATGGCGCTTTCGCCGACACCATAGACATGGCCAACGTAAGAAAGCCTGTTGGCGGCGTTTTCGTTATTGTTTTGTTTCATGGTCATTTGATCCTTTCGAACGTTTGGTTCGTGGAGCCGACGAAAGGGGTCGTCGCGGTATAGAGCTCCTTTTTGAAGGGCCCGTATTTGAGATATTTCAAATGCTTAAGGATTTCAGAGGGAACATCCTCTTTGGGATGGCCGGTATATAAGGCGATGTCCATCCCGGCTTCATCTAGGATGCGGACCAATTCTGCCACCGCTTCTTTCTGCAGCAACGGTTCCCCGCCGGTGATGGTGACTTTTCCGTTATCGGTCGAGCGAATGATCTCATCCGCGAGATCTCTGACTTCTTTTCCCGTTCCCACATCAGGATCCCAGGAACTGGGGTTTTGGCATCCGGGGCAATGAATGTCACAGCCTTGGCAGAATAGGAGCGAGCGGATGCCGGGACCGTCGCACAAGCTTTTATTCGCCCAAAATGAATTGATTCGGATCTTCATCATTCGGCCTCCCCAAAGGCAATCTTGTATCTGCCTTCATATTTCCATTTCCGGTATTTCATCGATAGCGGGCGCCTTTCCTTCCTCGCGTGCCCCTCCGTCGTTTGAATCCTCGCAATGAAGTCTTCATCGGCGACGACCTGGCGGTGGCATTTTGCGCGGAGGTAGGTATCCCTACGGTTAGCATCGAGCAAGGCCATGTATTCCTCGTGGGTGATCTCGACGCAGGCGAGAATTGCGTCTTTGCATTGCTTTTTCACCCTAGGGAATCTCTTCACGAACTGGGCGGCCTCGCGAGCATTCTCCGCGCAAACAGCGAAGTTGATGGGGATGTACTTCAGCCTCCCAATATGCCCGCATTTCGCGGTCACTTGGAAGTACTTTTTTTGGTTGGTCTGGGCCATGGTTTCGTCCTCCTTTTTTGGACGCCACCATTGTCGGAAAAGAAAAGATCCATTTTTAGGAACAGGCAGTTCCTATTGGGGAAAAACATTGTTTTTATCGAAAAAAAGACCTCGTCTACTTATAGCAGATGAGGTCTTCAACGCTGCAATCGAAGATTTTGGCGAGGCGGGAAAGAGTTCTGAGATCGTACACACCGTTTTGCAACCATTTGCGGAAGCCTCGGTCTCCGATGCCAATTCTCTCCGCGAAGCTCTCCTGGGTTTCCCCGAGTTCTTCGACCTTGCGTTTGATCAGTTCGCCATTGCTGGCAATTTCTGAACGCGTCACTTAGCAATTCCTCCTTTGCTAAGCTTTCGCAAGGCTCCAGAGGGCTTTATGGCGCGGCTCTATTATATAAAAAAGGCGCCCATTATCACGAGCACCTTAGAAAACTGTATTTGTTTCAGCCTATTCAGAGGTTCTTTTGACCACATAAACCTTCTGCATTCGTTTTTGAGGGAATCCTATTAGTATTGCGCTTAATCCTCTTCTTCAAAAAAGCGGTTTTCAAACCGGTTTGCAACTACAAACGATGCCCTCCCAAGCGTTTATCTCGCGTAGACCACTTGCCTGTTTCCCTATCAAATCGAACAACGTCGTCCCCATTTTGGAAAATAACATAACGGAATGTATAGGATCTGCCAGTGGTCGCCATGCATACGGCAAGAACGATTATAGATGGCACCGCTTGCAAAACAGCGATAGAGGCGGCGATGCTTGGCGGGTTTGCCAAAACCATGGGCGATGCAGCGAAAACCATACCAATAACGCCCAGAAGACTAACGATAAACAAAAGGGTAGTGAGCCATTTCCATCTTGCCGGGAAAAAGGCCGCGATCACGGTCTTTCCATCGTACTTTGCTTCTCCTCTAGCCATAATCCAAAAATCAGTCGGGTCCTGCATTTCGTAACCACCCGTTTTTAATCCAATTAGGAGCATGAAAACTCCGTATAAGATCATCAAAGCTCCGAAGATGGCGAAGGCTTTGTAGCCGCCGGGCAAACACAATGCGACGATGAAAGTAATCAACCCGATAATTCCACAGGCAATTCCGCGCCTCATCATTTTGCCAATGCCTATGTTGGTTGGGCCATTGGGGGCATCCGCAAAATAAACTTTTGCCTTTCGGAAGAAATCCTGGACGAGCGCTTCTTCCTCTGCTGAAGGAACTTTTGTTGCCGTCGAAGCGCGATGCTGAGATGAAGGGGTTTGCTGTTGCGTGGAATTAAGGATTCTGGCCACTTTTTCGTCAAGTTCTTCCATCCTCTTTTCTAAAGACGCCAAACGTTTCTCGGTGATGCTTTGAATGAAAGATAAAGCCCCTTTGATCTTTGTGTTCTCCTCTTGCAGGTCTTCGACACTTCCGTTGAGGGAGGCCACCACACCTTTACATGCAGCGAGTTCTTCTTCGGTCAATTTGTGTTCGCGGGTCATTGCCTCCGCTTCTAGGAGAAGACTCGAGACCTTGGCTTTGAGGGATGCGTTTTCCTTAGCCAAAGCGCCAAAACGTTCGCCAAAGAAGGACGTATCATAAGCAAACTGCCCAACAGCAGATAAACCCGAGCATTGCCTAGAGAAAACATAAAAAGGCTCCATGAAAGCATGGACGCTATCGATTGTGATCGTTTTTTCTTTTTGGTGTTTATGCTTATTGGCTTTTAGCGTGTGGTCGTGAAGCTTTTCGATCAAAGCGGGCTCAATGCCAAATTGTCGTTCGAAAAAAGCCTTTATTTCCGCACTGTGAAGCAAATAACCGGAATTCTTTGACTCATCCAAAGGATATCCCGCAACCTTAAGGGCTTCTTTGGTAAATGATTCTTGCAGATCGAGATAGGAATCATAAAAAGAATTGGAACGGGCTTCCACATTTCTAATTAGTGTGTCCAAGCGGGCGACAACCGAGTTACCGAATTGTCGCAGATGATCGAAATTCATTTGATTGAGGATATTCTAGCAAAACAAACGCGCCTATTCACTTCTTGGCATCCCCTTTGACGTATTCTTTCCCCCATAAAAGCCTGTAAGAGTCACGGAATAGTTTCATGCGTTTTTCCTCGTCACCAAGGAAAGAAAGGTTGGGGTGATTTCTCGATATGTCATCGTGTTCCAATAGATACCAATATATGTATTTGTTGTTTCGGAAGTCCGAAAGCATGTTCTCGGTCACTTTTCGGAACAATTCGATCGCATATGTCTGCTGTCCATCTCCAAGTTTTTCCCTACAGAGTCTAGAAAGCTTCATGAAGGGATCATGCATGAAATCATCCGCGAATTTGATGATCTCATCCTTTGTCTGGAGCAGCAGGAAATCGTTGTTTTTCATTGATGTCTTTGACCAAAGGAAATAATCAATTGAATCTGAAATCGAGGCGAAATCATTGAAACCAATGATGTCGTGCGACATCAATAGAATCATAGAGTTCACATAGACCATGTCCTCGGGCTGAAGAGTCCTGGGTTCATAGAAGAACAGATCCTGCATTGTGTATCCCAGTTTTAGCTTGTGTTCGGTGACCGGAGGTCTAAAAAGGTTTTTGTCTTGAACCACGGCAGGCCAAACATCCGGAACCGGAGCCACGAAAGTGTCCCCGTTATTCGTCATTTGCTTTAGGCCATAGTATTGACTGAAGAAGGGATTTATTGCGACTAAGCATCTTTTCGAGGAAAGGTTGAAGACGTTGTAGTTCTCATACATTATCTGCAGGGTGGAAATCGCCTTGGCTTGCATCAAGACTTCCAAATCTTCAGTCGGGTGTTGCAAGTGATACTGGCAGTAGGAAAACTTCGAAAGGTCAAGCCCGGCGGTCAGCTGATGGCATCCTTCGTACTCAGATATCATGGAACAGTCACTCAAAATGAACTCCATCCCCTTGGGGGCGTCCCAAATTGCCAAATACGCATCCACAAACGTCATTGCCCACGCAACGATTTCCAAAGTCGCCCTTTTATCGGCTGCTATGTTGGTAATGTCCTCGTTTTCGCAGCACACTCGCAGCGCCAATTCGTATAGTTCTTGGTTCGAGAGATGAAGATCCCCATTCCTTTTTAGACTTAGCAACCAGGGAGAGAAAGATCCCGCCGCCGAGAGAAACCTTTCTGCGTTTTTGGAAAAGCTTTTCATCATTTCTGCAAACTCATCAGGACCGTACATACGGATGCTGACCATCATCATGTAGCGTTTGAGCAAAAACAGTTCTTCGCGATTAAGCGTTATAAAATTAGGATCCAGCAGTTTTTGATAGAGCAGGTTGGCGAAGCGGCTCTCGATCGCGGTGGAAAGCAAATGGTCGAGATCTTCCGGTAACAAACCATCTTTGTAGAAAACCTTATGTGGTTTCTTGCCCAAATCCAGCCGTCCGCTTTTTAAATCGAAAACATTGATCGCCGAGGCGAATCTTTTGATGATCATTTGACTGACGATGTGATTCTTCA
>OCTW011388971.1_pt1 | contig 11381 bp, 11 predicted proteins | sample 1539671 | NCBI WGS metagenome assembly OCTW01 (sample SAMN02144230, study PRJEB22623) | gut metagenome | biome: sheep rumen | host: Ovis aries | place: New Zealand | reverse complement strand
GACAGCATGAGCGCCGCCGCCAATATGATGGTCAACAGCGTGTATATGTGCCACATACGCCCCACCGAGGTGGCCGTGTGCGGGTGCAGCTTGCGTTGTTGCGTGCCCGAGAATTCCGCCGCGTAGAGCTGTTGCGACTCGGCGCGCAGCGACGGCGCCAGGGCTATGATGAACAGCACAAGCCCCAGACCGCCAATCCATTGCGTCAAGGCGCGCCACAGGCGCAGCCATACCGGTAACGCCTCCGGTGCCGCCACCACCGAACTGCCGGTGGTCGTAAACCCGCTGACCGACTCGAAGAAGGCGTCGGTCAACGTCGGCACGGTGCCGGTGGCTATGTATGGAATAGCGCCCAGCAGGGGCACCGCCAGCCATAGCGCCGCAGTGATGCGGTAGGCATCGCCGTGTATGTTCAGTCGACGCATCTCAGTCAAACAGTCTCGTCATGCGGTCCATCACTTTGGGTAGTGTGAAGATGACCACCTTGTCGCCCTGCTTCAGCTGCATCTCGCGGTTGGGAAGCAGCGTCTCGCGTCCCCGCACAATGCCGCCAATGGTGGCCCCAAGCGGTATGTCCAGTTTCCCGATGGGCTTGCGCGTGGCTGCCGACCATTTCCCTACCACCAGCTCGATCACCTCCGCATTCGTCCCGCTGAGCCACTTGCTGCTCACGGCATCGCCGCGCACGATGAAGCGCGCTATGTAGCTCGCTGTGATGAGCTTCTTGTTGATGATGGTGTCGATGCCGATGTCTTGCGAGATGGTGATGAAGCCCGTGTTCTCCACCAGCGCGATGGTGCGGCGCACACCCAGCCTCTTGGCGTGCAGGCAGGTGAGGACATTGGTCTCGCTCGAATCGGTGACGCCGATGAAGGCGTCGGCCTCCTGAAGGCCTTCTTCTTTGAGCAGCTCTATGTTGGTGGCGTCGCCGTGGATGATGAGCGTGTCTGACAGGGTGGCGCTGAGCTCCTCGGCGCGTGACCGGTTCTCTTCTATTAGGGTGACGTGCAGGTGGTCCTGAAGGGTCGATGCGGCGTAGCGGCCTATGCGCCCGCCGCCGGCAATCATCACGTTGCGTATGCTCACCTCCTGCTTGCCGGCCACGCGGTTGATGGTCTCCACCTGGTTGGCACGGCTTATGATGTAGGCCAGGTCGCCGGCGTGGAAGACGGTGTCTGAATGCGGTATGATGGTGTCGCCGCCGCGCAGCAGCGCCACCACCTTCACCTGCAGGTCGCGGTAGGTCTGCACCAAGTCGCTCACCGCGTGGTCTACCACCGGCGACCCGGGTTCGAGGCGTATCACATACATCGTCAGCAACCCTCCGCTGAAGTCGAAGAACTCTGTCGCCGCAGTATTGTTCAGCAGGTTGGTGATCTCCTTGGCGGCAATGCGTTCGGGACACACCATCTCGTCGATGCCCAGGTCGCGCATCATCTCGCGATGCTTGGGCGTCAAGAGTTCGGCGTTCGTGATGCGGGCCACGGTCTTCTTGGCTTTCAGCTTCTTGGCAAGGATGCAACTGACAAGGTTGATGCTTTCTTCATGCAACACGGCGAGGAAAAGATCACAGTCGGCTGCACCTGCGTCGCGTAGCACCTGCGGCGAGGTGGCTTCGCCCGTAATGGTCATCAGGTCGGTCTCGCTCTCGAGGCGTTTCAGCAGCTCCGAGTGCGGGTCGACCACGGTAATGTTATGGTCTAATTCTGAGAGCGATTTGGCCAAGTGTACACCCACTTCGCCATCGCCCGCAATGATGATGTTCATCTGTCTCTGTTCTTTTTTTCGGGCGGCAAAAGTACGAAAAATATTTCATTCGCATGTTAAAGGCAATATTTTTTTGTCTGATATGCACTTTTTTTGTATTTTTGCATCGCAATTTGTGTCGTCACTTTTATGGAAAACAATGAGAATACGACTCCCGTGGAGCCGATAGTGAGTCTTGAAAACGTGACTGTTAGTCACGGCGATGTGCCTCTGCTCGAGAATGTCAACCTCCAGCTCGCCACAGGCGAATTTGTCTATCTAATCGGGAAAAGCGGCGCCGGCAAGACCTCGCTGCTGCGCTGCCTCTATGCCGACCATCCCGTGGCAGCAGGCAGTGCCGTTGTGTGCGGCATGGACCTCTCGCGCATCCGCCGCCGCCAGATACCGCAGTTGCGACGCCGCATAGGAATTGTCTTCCAGAATTTCCGACTGCTCGACGACCGCAATGTCTACGCCAATCTCGATTTCGTCCTCCGCGCCACAGGCTGGAAGCACGCCGACGAGCGCCGCGCTCAGATCGAAAAGGCCCTCTCCGCAGTGGGTATCGCGCACAAGGCCGACGCTCTGCCTCAGCGCCTCAGCGAAGGCGAGCAGCAGCGCGTGGGTATCGCCCGTGCTTTGATTAACAATCCTCAGCTGATCCTCGCCGACGAGCCTACCGGCAACCTCGACCCCGTCACCTCGGCCGAGATTATGCAGCTCTTGGTCGACGTGGGCCGTCAGACCGGCGCCGCCATGCTTATCTCGACCCACGACTTTATGATGATCGACCGCTTCCCGGCACGTGTGCTGCTCTGCGAGGACGGCACAGTGGTCGATACTGAGGAACGCCATCAATAAGTTGCAATAATACATCCCTTTTCGGTACAAAAAAATAAAACCACTTCTACATGATGAAAAAGATAGTCAGTCTCCTGGTCGTTGCCTTGCTTGTGGGCGTCAGCCTCGATGCCGCCGCCCAAGCCAAGCCGAAGAAAAGCAAAAAAGATGCCTCGCCCTTCATCGAGGGAAGGCAGAAGGTGCGTCAGACCGATTTCGACACCCTCTGGCAGTTTACTAACTTCAATACCAAAGGCACCAATGTCTATTATAGTCCCTACGACTATGTCGATTTCAACACTGTCACCACGGCACGCAAGCCCAACTGGGGACGCATGACGCCGGTGGTCAACTACTTGCAGAGCGTGTCGCGTGCCACTATGACTATGTGCGCCATCTATGCCGTCAACCCCGACATCGATGACCCGCAGCGCCGCCAGGCCCTGTCAGAACAGGCTCGCAACGAGGCTAAGGGGGCTCTCGATGCTTTCGACGCTTGGAAGAAGAAAGAGGAAATGCGCAACAAGGTGCAATATCAGGTGGCTGAGATCGACTACCGCTACTTCAAGGGTGCTAATTATTATAATGAGCAGTCCTCGGAACCTATCATCCGTGTGGGCCTGCTGATGTACTTCGGCAGCAAGAAACGTCCTATTTTCATCCCCGATACCAATAACCGCACGTTCGAGGATATCCGCTTCTTCCCCAACGATGCCACTATCGTTGAGTCCTGGTTGAGCCAACTCGACACCCTGGCTACCTACCTGAAAGAGAACGAGCGCAAGGGTGTCTTGCTCAGCGGCTACTCTGACAATCAGGGCACTGAGGCCTACTGTATCGGCCTCTCGCGCCAGCGCGCCGTCGAGGTAAAGAAAGCCCTCCTCATGCGTGGCGTCGAAGCCAACCGTATCGAGGTGGAGGCCAAAGGCGATGCCGACCCGATAGGCGACAACGACACCCGCGAGGGCCGCATCAAGAACAATCGCGTCAGCATCAAAATCCAGTGACCGACAAGGAGCGATACCGCGCCCTTTGCGAAGCGGGGGACCTCTATGTGCCCCTCTTCCAGCAGGCTTGGTGGATGGATACCGTCTGCCACGGCAAGCTGTGGGACGTGCTCCTGGCCCGGGACGGCGATGCTGTTGTGGGCGCCATGCCATTCCTCTGCGGCTCAAAGTTGGGCCTGTCGTATATTCTTCAGCCTCAGCTTACCCCGTGGAGCGGCCCGTGGCTGCATCCTGAGCTCGATGACGAGCGGCGCAGGGCTGTCCTGGACAGCTTTGCTACGGAGTTACGCCACCGGCGGACGGCACTCTTTATGCAGTGCTTCCCGCCCGAGGTGACGGACTGGCAGCCTTTCCACTGGCATGGTTTCCGTCAGACGACGCGCTACACCCACCGTTTCCCCTCGCTGGCCGACCCGGATGCCCTCTATCGTTCCGCTTCCCGTCTGCGCCGCCGCTACGACAAGGCCGTAGCAGAGCAGTGCTTTGTGGACCATGAACTGTCTGTCGATGAGTTCGCTCCGTTCCATGCCGCCTACTACCGCCGCCAAGGGCAGCGCGACCTTATTGCCGAGCCGTTGTTGCGTCGCGTGGTGGAGACGTCATGCAGTCGCGGGCAGGGGCTGCTCTGGGGGCTGCGCGACCACAGCAGCCGAAGTCTGCAGGCCGCATGGTTCGTGGCTTATGACGACCGTTGCGCTTGGTCGCTGTTGCTCGCCATCGGCGCCGACGCACCCCACGGGGCTATGAGCTATCTCATGTGGCAGATGCTGCGCGAGCTCTCGCATCGCACGCAGATGTTCGACTTCGAGGGCGGCATGGACGAGAAACTGGCTTTCTTCTACCGCTCTTTTGGCACCGAGCAGGTGCCCTACCATTGCGTCTACCGCTCAGCGATACCTTTCGGAGAACGTCTGCTGCATCTATGAATATCAAGCTGATAGTGGTTTCTAAGACCGATGTGCCCTACATTCAGGCCGGCCTCGACGAATATGTATCGCGGCTGAAGCACTATTGTCCTTTTGAGTTCGTCACCATCCCGGCCGTGAAGAATGCTGGCAGCCTTTCGCCCGAAGAACTAAAGGAACGCGAGGGACAGTTGATACTAAAGCAGATAGAGCGCGCCGACCATGTGGCGTTGCTCGACGAGCATGGCAAGGAATACACTTCGGTCGGGTTTTCGGAGTTTATTCAACGACAGATGAATGCCGGTGTCCGCACGCTGGCTTTCGTCGTCGGAGGTGCCTACGGCTTCTCGCCGGCTGTCTATGCCGCGGCGCACTCGAAGATGTCTCTCTCGCAGATGACGTTCAACCATCAGATGGTGCGCCTGTTTTTCCTCGAACAACTCTACCGCGCCCATACTATCCTGCGGCACGAAAAGTATCACAACGCCTGAAGTCCGGCTGAACTCGGACGTGATACGGACGTAGACCGGACGTGATACGGACGTAGACCGGACGTAAAACGTGGGTGGAGCGTAGGGGAAAGGTGTCAGAGCTTTGTTTTTTTCGATGTGGAAAGCTGTGAGAGCTTTGTTTTTAGTGGTCGGATTGTTTTTGGCAATGCTGTATTTTTGCACGCCAAAAAGTAACCCAATTCATTTATTCACTAAAAAACATCATTATGAAAAAAACAACTATCTTTTTTACCACGGTTCTGCTGGCGTTGGCTCTCGGATGGGGTGGCGCGGCGCAGGCGCAGTATGTTTACCTTGGTGATGGTTATCTTTCCGAAAATCAGGCAGGTGTGCCAGCTGGTATTATGGAACCTCACAGCATATCGCAGACTATCTATCATGCCTCTGAAATAGGTGATGCGTGTTTTATCCATGCCATTGCATATTATCAGAAAACCACGTCATCACAACCCCAAAAGCGGCGTTGGTCTGTCTATATGTCGCACACGGACAAAGATTTTTTCGAGTCTGGTCGTGACTGGGATGTGACGGTGGACAATAATCATTTGGTCTATAGCGGACCTTTCTGGGTGTCGGATCAATATGAGTGGACATCCATTGACCTTGACACTCCTTTTGCCTATAATGGTAGCGACAATCTCTTGATAACGATTATAGACGATGGCGATGTGGATGATAAAGAGCATTATTTTGAGTGTTCCGAGCTCCCGTACAAGGCGAGCTTGGTCAAATACTCAAGCAACGATTTTTTCTCCCTTTCCGATTTGAGGGGGGGAGTATATGCGTCGCGATGGGCTACGAAACGTGCCGATATACGTTTCTTTACTTCTGCGACCGACACGCTGCCTTATACCCATGTGGGCAATAGCGACAACTTTACGTTGGCCCTCCCTACGAGCATTTCCTACAAAAACTCCTGCTCTGAACAGATCTTCAGCAGTGAAGAACTTGGAGGGGAGGGTAGTACGGTCTATGGTGTGCGGTTCAATTGCACGAACACCGGTGCAATAGTACGACGCAATGTGTATGTCTACCTTACAGCGATGGAGGAGGACAGTGTTTTCGCCGATAGCACTGACTGGGCTGATGTGCGTGGGACAGACTGTGTCTACCGGGGTGGATTCTGTGTCGGTGCGGGTGCAGGATGGTACACCGTGTGGTTTCATAGACCTGTAACCCTTGGCCCAGCCCGGCACTATATCCTTACGGTTGAGGGCAATAACGATCATTACGGGAGTTTCCGCTCTTTTGCGGCACATAATGTGGATTATCTTTCCACCATTGCCGACTGGAGTGATTACGTTACCTATAACGCACTTTCATTGCATGGTTCAGCTGTTGCGGGCATTGTGGACTCTGTGCGCAACGATGTGCGGTTTATCACGCTGCCGCAGCAGACGTTGGGTATCGCTTCACCAGGTGAGCCTGACGGCGACGCCGTGGCCGCCACGGTCTATCCCAACCCCACAACGGGGTGGCTGACTGTAAGTGCCGACGGGCTGCGCCGTGTGGAGGTGATGGATGCGACGGGGCGTAGGGTGTCTGTATCGGAAAGTGCAAATGTGAACCTCTCGGGCTGCGCCGCAGGAGTATATTTTGTGCGTGTGCTGACCGACGGCGGCTGTGCTCTGCGCCGCGTGGTGCTGCGGTAGTGCGTGTGAGGACAGGGCGAGGCCGTCCGGCATCAACCGGACGGCCTCGCTGTATCTTCTCAGGTGAGGCTTTAGAAACTCTTGGGAGTGAACTCAACGATGGCATAGTGCTCGTCGAAGCGTATATCCTTGAGCCTGATGTGCTCGAAGATGGAGCCCGCTTGCTGGTTCTTGCTGAGGTTGAGTAGGATGCGGTTGTCGTTGAGGGGCTCTATCAGCTCTCCCCCCGGGCGACTTTTGGCCATGTTGATGGCTTGACGGATCATGAAGTCGATGCCGGCGCCGCCGTTGTAGGAGAGGTAGATGTCGCTGTCTACTATTTGGTCGACGGTGAGGTCAATGCCTACGCTGGTGCTTTTGAACAGCACATTGACGTCGTAGGCAATGCGGACGGTATGGGGACCGCCGTACATGACGGGGAGCGAGCGACCTGCTTTCTTTTCTATCAGGTCGCTGATTTCCTGGTAGCTGAGTCTGAATTCCATGAGATATTGTTTTATTATTGTTTCTCGGCGAGTGCGGCCAAGCGGCCGGCAATGGTTTCGGTATAGGTCTTGGTGACGGGGATGACCTTGGTGGTGCCACCCAGTTCGAGTTGCAGACTGCTGCCTTCGCGCTGCAGACGCCGCACATTCTCCAGATTGACCATGTACCCGCGATGGCATCGCATCAGGGTGGTGCCGGCAAGGGCTGCCTCAAGGACTTTCAGCGTGTTGTGGAGGATGTAGGTCTCTTCGTGTCCATCGTTGAGGTAGTGGATGTTGGTGTAGTTGTCGGCGGCTTCAATATAGAGTACAGATTGGCTCTCGATGCTGAATACGAGACGGTTGCTGCGGTTGTGAAAGTTGATGATGCCGTTGCCTGCGGGTGTGTCGGCTGCAGGACGGGCGGGTTGCAGCCGTTCGAGTTCTTCCTGTAGCATATGCTTCTCGTGCTGCTCCTGTTGTAATAAAAAGATTAAGAATGAGATAGTGTACGGCATGGCGGTGACAAAGATGGTGCCTAACAGCATGTCTCCAGCCAAGGGCCCGAGCTGTAGATGTCCGCCTCCGCTGACAACCCATAGTATCGTGCATAGGGTGGCAATGATGCCTATCAGCTCGACCATTACCCATAGCAGGTATCCTATTGGGCTGAATGTAAAACGATTGCAGAATATGAGCAGTAGCACTCGGCTCGCGGTGAGCACTATGAGCCCCGCCACGATGGTTAAGGTGAGCTGTATGAGGGGATGAATAGTCGATAGCTGGTCGGTAAAGCTGAGCACGACCACAGGTTGGCCAAAGACTACAAGAAGAATGGCAAAGAAAAGAGAGAGGGCTAAAAACAGCATTGTGGCTGCTTTGCTCTGGAAGAACTGCTCTATTTTCGCCAAATTTTGAGCTTGGGTGAAATTATTTTGTTGTTCTTTCATGTCAAATTTGAATGTTTTCACCCAAAATAACACAATTTTGCCCCTATTATTGTGTTTTTTGTGTAAATTAACTTTTTTCTTTTCGGAAAGTGTTGTTTTTTTGCAGCCCGAAATTAGGAAAAATTAAGATAATAACACGGGGAGTACAAGCACAAATCCCTCCCCTCAAATAAATATTAAGGAATGAAAATACTTGGAACCGGTAGTGCCCTTCCGAAGCATACAGTTACGAACGACATGCTGTCGGAATATGTCGACACCAGCGACGAGTGGATCACTACCCGAACTGGCATCAAATCGCGCCAGATTATCACCAACGAACGTTTCGAGGACATTGCGGCCCTGGCGGGTCAGCGTGCCATCGAAGCTGCGGGACTGGTGCCCGAGGACATCGACTTCATCATCTGCTCCAATGTTGTCAATTGCTATGTCACCCCGTCTTTGGCCAGCTTGGTACAGGGCATCCTGGGCATTAAGGGCCCTAACTGCCCCACGATGGACATCAATTCGGCCTGCGCAGGATTTGTCTACGGCCTTGACATCTGCGATGCTTTCCTCCAGACTGGCCGTGCGAACCGCATTCTCTACATCTGTGCAGAGGAGGTGACGCGCATGGTTGACTGGACGCAGCGCGAGACCTGCGTGCTTTTCGGCGATGCGGCAGGTGCCATGGTGCTCGGCAAGGGCGACAACATGCTGGCCAGCAAGTTGACTTCCACGCCGATGCCGGATGTCATCTTCTATCGTCTGCCGTGCGAACCCACGCCGTTTGAGACCGGTGCGGGCATCGACACCCACAAGGCTATGCAACTCAAGGGCCGCGAGGTCTTCCGTATGGCTGTCATGTCGGCACAGCGCGACATCAAGGATGTGGTGGAGAAGGCAGGCTTGCAGTTGGCAGACATCGATCATTTCCTGCTACATCAGGCTAATCAGCGTATTATCGATGCTATTAAGCAGAATTTCGACTTGCCGCAGGAACGCTTCCACACCAACATCCACAAGCGTGGCAACACCAGTTCGGCCAGTATCCCTGTACTGCTCGACGAGATTGTGCGCGAGGGTAAGGTAAAGCGCGGCGACTTGATGGTCTTCAACGGCTTTGGCGCTGGGTTTGTCACCAGTGCGGCTGTGGTCAGGTATTAAAATATGTTTTATATATAAAATTATGAATAGAGTATTCATCACAGGCGTGGGCTGTATAACCCCACTTGGAAACAATATCGAGGCGCTGTGGCAGAGCCTCGTGGACGGTGTCTGCGGCATTGACTACATACAGCAGATAGACCGTGAAAACCTGCCGGTCAAGATCGCTGCCGAGGTCAAGGGATTCAATCCCGAAGACTACGGTATCGACAAGAGCATGATACGTCACAATGACCGTTTTGCCCTCTTTGCCCTGGCTGCAGCGGCACAGGCTATGCAGGACAGCGGGCTGCGCGTGGGCGAGGATGTAGACCCCACTCGTTTCGGCACGGCAATAGGCAGTGGCATCGGCGGTATCAAGACCTTCGAGCGTGAGCACGCCAACAAGATGCAGTACGGTCTGCGTCGTATTTCGCCGTTGTTCATTCCCGAGATGATAAGCAATATCGCAGGAGGAAACGTGGCCATCACCTATAATGCACAGGGCCCCAATATACCCGTTGTGACGGCTTGTGCCACGGGAACCCACTCGGTGGGTGAGGCCTATCGTCTGATACATGAGGGTAGGGCAGATGCTGTTATTACCGGTGGCACCGAGGCAGCCATCTGCGAGATGGCGGTCGGTGGTTTTGCCAATATGAAAGCCCTCACTACGGCTGAGGACCCGATGGCGGCTTCGTTGCCTTTCGACGCACGCCGTAAAGGTTTTGTCCTCGGCGAAGGCTGTGGCATCCTGATACTCGAGAGCGAGACGTTGGCCAAGAAGCGTGGCGCCAAACTCTATGCCGAAGTGTGCGGCTATGGCAACACCTGCGACGCGCATCACTATACCGCTCCTCATCCCGAGGGCCGCGGGGCGGCGCAGGCCATGAAGCTGGCACTCGAAGAGGCTGGCTTCAAGAGTGACGAGCAACTGTATATCAATGCCCACGGTACCGGCACACCGCTCAACGACAAGGGCGAGACTCGCGCCATCAAGACCACACTCGGCGAGGAGGGTGCGAGGAAGGCTGTCATCAGTTCGACCAAGTCGATGCATGGTCACATGCTGGGTGCCACCGGTGCGGTGGAGCTCATTATCAGTGCTCTGGCTCTGAAGAACGGCGTGGTGCCGCCGACTATCCACCTCGACGAACCCGATCCGGAATGCGACCTTGACTATACGCCTCATACCGCCCGTCAGTGGCAGGCCGATATCGCGCTGAGCAATACCTTCGGTTTCGGTGGCAACAATGCCAGTGTTGCGTTGCGGCGCGTGTAAACCAAAGGCTGTCGCGGCGCATAATACTAAACAAAACAATAGACACATAAAATTAATGATATGAAGACTTTGAACAGAGACGATATCAAAACCTTCTTGCCGCATCGTGAGCCGATGTTGCTCATCGATGATGTGGTGATGGAGGACGATGTGGCCACGGCTCACTACCATGTGCGTGGCGATGAGTTCTTCCTGCAAGGCCATTTCCCCGGCAACCCTGTTGTTCCCGGGGTCATCCAGTGCGAGATCATGGCTCAGTCGAGCTGCATCCTGGTGCGTGACGAGCTTGTAGGTCGCACGCCGCTCTATAGCGGCATCAACAATGTGCGCTTCCGCCAGCCGGTACGTCCCGGCGACACGATGGAGATCAAGGCCCGCATCACCAACCGTCGAGGCATGATTTTCTTTGTCGATGCCAAGGCCAGTGTAGACGGCAAGGTGTGCTGCTCAGGAGAATTAACATTTGCATTAATAGATAATCCCGTAAAACAATGAAGCTGTTAGAAAACAAAATAGCCCTTATCACCGGTGCCTCGCGTGGCATCGGAAAACGCACCGCCCAACTCTTTGCCGAGCATGGTGCCACCGTGATTTTCACCGACCTGCAGGAGAACGAGGCCAGCCAGTCGCTCCTTGACGAGTTGCGCCAGGTGTCGCCCAAGAGCACCTTCATCGCCAGCAATGCAGCCGACTACGACCAGACCGTTGCCGTCGCCGAGCAGGTGCAGAAGGAGTATGGTCGCCTTGACGCCCTGGTCAACAATGCCGGTATCACACGCGACACGCTGTTGCTCCGTATGCAGCCCAAAGACTGGGACTTGGTAATCGAGGTCAATCTGCGCTCGGTGTTCAACTACTGCAAGGCTTTCACCCCCATGATGCTGAAGCAGCGTTCGGG
>OCTW013404290.1_pt1 | contig 11382 bp, 18 predicted proteins | sample 1539671 | NCBI WGS metagenome assembly OCTW01 (sample SAMN02144230, study PRJEB22623) | gut metagenome | biome: sheep rumen | host: Ovis aries | place: New Zealand | reverse complement strand
CTTGTCAGGTGGAAACTTAAATATCAAACTTCTTAAACGGAGCCGTAAGGCTCTCAGAAGCCACCTACCTTTAGGTGGGTGGTAGTTCACGATTATGAGGTTGCTGATGATGATAACTAAAGAAGAATACAAGCGTGAGTTAATTCGGATGTGGGACAGTGTGAGAGGTGATAATTTAAAAAAAGGAGAGAAAGATTGTAATGGAATTAAATGTGAAGATTGTCAATTTGATAGTATTCCACTATGCAATAAAGGTATAAGTGCCTTTGAAATGATTGAAGCAGTAGAAAAGTGGTCAAAGGAACACCCAGAACCAAAATATAAAGTGACACAATTGGAGTATGACATTCTTGAGTCCATCATTAAGACTATAGGTTCTGGCTTTTATTTCTTTGAATGTGATTCACTACTGATGTCACTTTTAGAAAAAGGCTATTTTGATGGGGCTACAGGTGAAACAAATGTGAAAGAATATTTTGAAAACTGTGAGGTAGATTGTGAATTAGGAGGAAATAAAAATGTTAAACGCAGAAAAGTATAAGAAAGAAATATTAGAGTTTATTGATAAAGAAAAAACTATGTATTTTTCTTTCAAAAATGACAATGCGAATATGCTCAATAGATGTTGTGAATCAAATTGCAATTACTGCGCATTATACTCGCCAAATGATAAATGTGCAATTACTAGAATTAAGTGGCTTCTTTCTGAATATAAGGAGCATATTAAACTGACAAAATTGGAATTTGAAATTTTTAAATGGTTAGAAAAAGAAAGCTATAAATTCATTGTCAGAAGTCAAGGCGGTGATTTAATGACATATTATAGCACACCTAAAAGAGATGATAATTACTGGTTTTATGATAGTGGATACAAAATTCTTTCGGGATTTAATGAGTTATTTAAATTCGTTCAATGGGAAGACAAAGAACCTACATCAATTCAAGATATTTTAAAAAATTGTGAGGTTATGGAAGATGATACTGATAAAAGATAAAAACAATAACACTTATGTATTTTGTAACGTTGAATTTGTGCTGAATGAGAATGAAAAAGGCAAATGGATGTTTAACAGTAAGAAGACTGGAAAATCATGTGTTGCTATATCAATGTCCTACAGATAATATTAAGCAATTAACGGTTGATGGCATTAAGCTTATTGAAACTATAGATATAGATGATACGTTGGGAGAGTTATTGAGAGATGAATAATATTGATGAAAACATTTTTGAAAGCATGTCTGATACGATTGACATGCTGAAATGTGATATTGAAATAGCAAATGAAAACTATAATGATTTGCATAAAACAGTGTTAGATTTTTTTGAAAATGTAAGAAACAATCAAAACCCACTAATAGAATGCATAGAAGATTTTGAAAGTGATTTATGGAATTATTGTAACATTGGAATTGATGAAGAAATCGAATTTTATAAGGAGAATAAATAATGACGTATGAAGAAGCTAAGGAATTGGCAATTAAAGAAGCAAATACAAAACGTAATGGTGATTATATATATTTTTTGAATGTAGGTAAAGAGTACGATATCGCGAATGACTTGATGGAATTTATTAGAGATAAGTTAAAAGAAGTTTTCAATATTATTCTTGATGAAGATACTGAATTTTATTTAAGTTATCCTCGCTTGTCATTGGATGATTTAGAACCAGAATTAATCCATGTACCTATGAATGATTGGCTAAATGCAGAATATAAGGAAAAGGAGAAATAAGCGTGATTGATAAAGATACTTATGAGAAAGAGTTATTGAGAATGTGGGATAGTCTTAGAACTGAATACGTTGGTCGTGATTCATGTATTGGCGTTAAATGTGAAAAATGTCCATTACATGAAAACGGAAATCACTGTGGTGCCGGCATTAAAAGTGCTTTTGAAACAATTGCCACGGTTGAGAAGTGGAGTAAAGAGCATCCAGAAAAGAAGTATGAATTATCTGAAATTGAGAATGAAGTTTTAATAAGTGAGTTTAAACATTTGCGTCAATCTTTAACGTTACGGGAAATGGTATTTGATAATTATACTTTCGCCTTTGGAGCTTCTCCACTTCTTTCAAAATTAATCAAGCTTGGATATTATAAAGGAGCGAATTTGGACACGTTAATAGAGGATTATTCATCTAAAAGCGTCGTTGTTAAATGATATGAAAGATGATACAAAAGAACTAAATCATATGCATGAGTATAATATTCGTGGCTGTGTCAATTGCCCCTTTAGTGGATTCATTGTAGATTGTGAAGATGTAGATTGTGAATCTGTGATTAAAATTTGGAACGAATTGAAATAGAGGGAACACCTTGAAAAAGATAAAGACGTATGAGAATACAAGTAGCAAGACAAAAACAACTATTCATGCAGATTGTTTTGTAGAAAGATGTGATGTATGTCATGAATCAACAAGACATTATAAGACATTCATGGATAAAAATAATCATGCTCATGTCATATGTGACGAATGTATTTCTTCTATCAAATGTCTATAGACAAGAACTGATTATTGGTATATAATTTGATTGTCAGTATTTGATATGCTATAAGAAGAGGAGGGGATTGGTATTAATTATTTTAACTATATGGAAAAGATTGATGAAGAAATGACAGAACTTAGAAAAAATATCGATGACACAGAAGATTCGTATAATGATGTTTTAGATGAAATTTATTGGTTTATTGTCAACTACAAAAACTCAAAGACAGATGAAGATGTGAGCATTGTAATTGATGAATTTATTGAATCATTAATGGAAAAGGACATTATTAATCTAAAAACATTAAATGAATATTATGAATCATTGGAAAATTATTTAGAAAAGAGAGGAGAAAAAGAATAATGTTAAATTTTTATAATCAAGAAATGTTTCTATCAAATGGGAGAGTACAAGAGATTATTTGGGTTGAAGAATTAAGTGAGTTACAGAAGGAAATTACTAAGTCGCTGCGTGGTAAATTACGTAAAGACTGCATGGAAGAAGAACTAGCTGACGTTCTTATCTGCTTAGAACAACTAAAAATCAAATACAACATCAGCGATGATGAATTGCAGAAATGGATTGATTATAAGAATAATCGTAATGTAAAGAGACAGGAAGAGAAAGAAAGAAAAGAAAAACGCATTATCTTGAATCCTAAATATGATGATGCAAAGGATATGTTTAAATGATGTTTGGCAAATTATTTATTAAAATTCAAATTATGTCATGCAAATTATTTATTATGATTTTAAGCTTTCTTGAAATGTTAGTGTGTCTGATAGCATATGCAATTGTGTTATCATTGCCGTTTGTAATAATCTATGCATTTATCTTTAAGTTGCTTCCATTATTCACATTAATTTTGTTTATTTGACAGTATTTTGTTCCATAAAATACTTAATTTATTGATAGGAGAGGTTATATATTAAAAATGAATAAAAATATCAAATTATTGAGTTTGTTTTCTGGCATTGGGGCATTTGAGAAAGCCCTCCATAATATCGGCATAAATTATGAATTAGTCAATTACTGTGAAATTGATAAGTTCGCTTCAAAATCATATTCACTTATCCATAATGTCGATGAATCGAAAAATCTTATTGATGTAACAAAAGTTGACACGTCAAAATTGCCAAAAGATATTGATATGATTACCTATGGTTTTCCATGCCAAGACATTTCATCCGCAGGAAAACAAAGAGGTTTCTTCGATAGTGATGGCAAAATCACAAGAAGTGGTTTGTTTTTTGAAGCCCTTAGAATTATTAATGACACAAAGCCAAAAGTCGCAATATGCGAGAATGTTAAGGCGCTTACATCAAAGAAGTTCACTGATAAATTAAGTATTATATTGGAAGGGCTTGAAGAAGCAGGATATAACAATTATTATCAAGTGTTAAACGCATGTGATTATGGTATTCCACAGAACAGAGAAAGAATATTTATCGTGTCAATTCGTAAAGATATTGACAATGGTAAATTCAGCTTTCCAAAACCATTAGAAAGAAAACCTACCGTTGATGACTTTCTTGAAGAGAATTGTGAATATGAATATTATTATAGAAGTGATAAAATCATAAAATCTTTTATGAAAAAGAATGGCTTTGGAAGATTTGATGTGTTCATGAGATGTCTTAATCATAGTCGTGATTATGCTATGACAATAACCACAAAAGATGGTGTGAGAAGCACTTCAAATTTTGTTAAATATGTCAATGGCAGAATGGCTACAGATAAGACTTTCTATCCTGTTAATGGTTATGAGAATACTGATTGTGACGGAAGAAAAACATTAAATCATCTTCTTACAACAAACAGTGATGGAACTATTACAAACGATGTTGTGCAAATAAGAAGACTTACAGAAAAAGAATGTTTCAGATTAATGGGATTTGATGATGAAGACTGTGATATATTGAAAGATAATGGCATTTCAAGTACACAGATTTATAAGCAAGCAGGAAACAGTATTGTGGTTAATGTTTTAGAAGCATTATTTAATGAATTGTTTAAAGTTATTTAATACGATTTATATTTATATTGTTATAAATTATATTGTGCACAATCTATTAAAAATATATTAAGGTCGTTAATGGATTTATTAATGATTATATATAATTTCTAAAATTAAAGAAATTTTAAAAAACATGCTATTGTTTAGTTGACATTATTAAAAAGTGAGGTTATAATATGGTTGTAGTAATCGTTGGAGAGAGTGGTTCTGGAAAATCAACTCTTCAGAAATACTATATAAATAAATCAAATGAACTTCAAGAATCAAGGAACTTCAAGAAGCCAGTTATGACAACATCACGACCGATTCGGAATGGAGAAACGAATGGGGATGATTACTGGTTTGTTGAAAAACAGACATTCGAGGATATGATTAAGAATGGGTATATGATTACTTATTCAGAATATCGTGGATGGTATTATGGTATATCAGTAAAGGAAATTGCAAAGCTACTCGCAAACAACAATGATATATTCATGGTTTTGACTCCATCAGATATGAGGAGTATGAAATCATTACTTAATAAGTATCTCGCAGATGATGAAGTATTCACATTCTATCTGAAAGTTGACAGGGTAAGCAGGCTGTGTAAACTTGTGAAAACTCGTGATGACACTGATGAATGCATAAGAAGAAATATCTCAGACTGTGGAATGTTTGATGGTATTGAGAATGAAGTTGACTACGTAATCAACAATGAAGGTTATAAAAAGCCCGTAACTGAAATTGCCGATGAAATAGAAAATTTCATATCCACTCGAAAATAATTACTACGGTTCAGTTATCATTCTGAATGATAACGTCAATGACAATTTCATAGGAATTACAATATGTGATTCGTGAGAATTGCAAGGAATGAATTCCATTTACACTATAACGTTAGTTCATGCCTATTCCATTAAGAAATATAAAGAAATAAGTTAGTTTGTAGTTAATAAGTTTTTAGTTAATCTGTCATAGGCATGAATTATATCGCACTTGCTTTATTTAGTAGACAATAAACGTTATAATGAAATATTATTGAACATATCACTCATGTCGTTAAATCAAACAACAAAAAATTTAAAGAAAGTAAAACTAAAACCCGACAAAGCGTGATTGATAACTGAACTTTTACCATTGAATATGCATCTATTGGTACTACTTGTCTTGCAGATGAAAAGATGAAATAAGAATCATCTACTTATGAAACCTTCCCAATGCATAGTTAAGTAATCGAAGTCATATATTATTGTTCTTCCATTGATGAATATGACACCTCCCAATAAAATAGTTATTCTGCTAATATATAGCTATTCTGCAAGGCAAGTAATACTGATAGATGCAAAATCATCACTGATTATGAGTGTCATGTAGAAATGATTAAATCGCCTTTTACTTTTAAAATTTTCTTATTAAATCGTACATAATTAATAATTGCACACATAAGCATACATGTCACTTCGTCCAAACAAAAAAACAATCCTATTCGCTATCTTGTAGTGACATGTGTTTCTTCCCTTTCCTGCATGACACTCACAATCAGTGATGATAAATGAAAAGATGATACTCGACCAATCATCTTTTTTATTTTTTTCAAAAATATTTTGATGTTCATATTGCATGAAAAAAAATCTGCATTCATTACATAATCTATATTATGCGAAGATATTGATACAATATAAATCATTCATTATGTATATAAGATGAATACTATTTATCAGATAACCTTAGTAATATTGGATTGTGCACAATATAATTACTATATTCCCCAATGTTCATGTTTTTTAGTAATACCTATAATGACACTTTTTTGAAACCACGGTCTATATTTAACAAATTTTTTCATCAATTTTCTTTAAATATTTGTCATTATAACAAATAGCACATAAAATATCCTAAAGAAAGTAGCACTGTAGGTATTACTAAAAATAGCATCATAAAAAAGTGTCACTACAGGTATTACCAAGTGTCACTACAAGTATTACCAAAGTGTCATTGCAGGTATTACCAAGTGTCACTACAGGTATTATTAAAGTAGCATTGGAGGTATTACTTCTATCCTTATATATATAAATATAATTAATAATAATTAACAATATTAACTAGGGAACAATTTTAGTAATATTTTTGTTCATTATGTTGTATTACCAAACATGAAATGTTATTATATACACAAAGGAAGTGACATGAATGAACATTAACAATCAGATAGTAAAAATGAGCAACACGCTAATCCATAAGAATACAACAATGAGCATAATGCAGGAAAAGGTTTTCTCCGTAGCCTTAAGAGAGCTTGAAAGAATCAACAGTGATTCGGAATATCCGCATGAGGAAGTCATAATCAATGCAGGAGAACTTCTTGAATATTTCGGATATGATATATCAAGCAACAAATCCATGTATAGATATCTAAAGGATGAAGTTAATTCACTTCAACAGCATACATATGTTGAATTTGAAGATGGTGAATCACAGGACTCTGGATATCTAATATATCGTGCAAAATACTATAAACATGGAGAAATTCATATCTGGTTTGGTATGAGTTATCTTCCCCTACTTACTGAGTTCTATGAGAAGTACACAAGATATTTGCAGGATGATTTCGTGTATTTCAGAACAAAAGGTGCTATGAACCTTTACAAGATTTTCATGGAAAAATCTTATATTGTCAATCATGGCAGTGGTGTAAGGTTTACGACAGATGAAATAAAGAATGCATTGCAGCTTAGTGATAATGCGTATGTCATAAAGACAGGTCACTCAAAAGGGAAGTTCAATCGTACTGTATTTGAGAAGAAAGCAATTAACCCTGTAATTGAAGAAATAAATGAAAAGTCAAAATGCGTGAATAACATCAAGTACAGAAAAATAAAGAATGGAAAGTTTGTAAAGTACTATGAATTTACATACTCATATACTGACCCAGATGATATAAATCCATCAAGAAATAAATCTAACATCAAGATAAATAACGACAGCTTCATGAGAATGATTAACGAATTAAAGAATGAAAACATATGATATGTCCATAATATCGCATATTTCATATCAGATTTCCTCTCTAACAAGAGTTTTTGCTTATCTAATACAATTTATCCTATAAGCACTAAAAACGCTTATAACAAAAAAATAAGGCATATTTGAAGATACTGTCAATTATCTCCAATATGCCTTTTGTAGTTATTACTTGTTACTTGCCATCTTCATATGCTTCATAATCTTTAGGATTCACATATAATCCATCAAAATACTGTGTAAGTATGTAATCTGCATAGTCATTTATTGTTACACCAGACTTGAGAGAAACAAGCCTAAGAAGGTAAGAGTTCTTAGGGCTTAGCCTTAGATTTGTTCTCTTTGCCTTTGTCTTTGAGTTTTTTGGTGTCTTCTTGATTATATACTTGTCTAATATCATATCATCATGATGTTCTTCACTTGTCTCTTTATTCTGTTCATCATCGTTAGACAAGTCAGAATCAGATGATTTCTCCACATCGTCATGCTTTTTTATGTTTGTTATCTCTTCATTTATTTCTTCCATTTCTCCAAACATTGACTTGAACTGACTTTTCTTTGGCATTATTACTCACCTCCCCCTATCCTATGTCATTGATTATCTCATCACAGATGACATTGTAATCATCAAGTGGCTTCATCTTTGACTTTCTTCCAACGGCATGTTCAAGATATTTATCAAGCGTTTCATGTAATGTCTCTGCTTCTGAAACAGCCGAACCATGTCTCACCGGTGTGCTGTACATTTTATATCCAAATTTATCCATGTTATCTTGAAGCCCTTGTAACGCTTCTTTGTACATATTTGTTCTGACATTCGCTTTCGTTATGACAGCTCCTATGTAGGTCAAATCATTATTATATTTTCTTACCTCATTGGCTGCGTTTATGATTGATACAAGCCCATCAATAGATGATTTTGTAGCTTCTAACGGAACTATCAGTGCATTGGCTGTAAGAAGTGCTGATTTCTCTAGCTTGTTCAGTCCAGTATGCGTGTCTATGATGCAGTAGTCATACATATCATCTATATTCTCCAAGGCATACTTGAGTCTCATTTCTCCTGCCATGAATGATGAAAGAATGACATCTGCATCTTCAAGAGGTCTTCCTCCTGCAATGATATCGCCACTTTCTGTATGTTGTATGCAGTCACTGGCATTCTCCTGTTCCTTTGAGAGTATGAGGTCATATAATGTATTCGTATCGTACACCTTTGCATTATACCATTTTGTAGAATTTCCTTGAGAATCTGCATCAACCAAGATGACTCTATATCCCCTTCTCTTCATAAGTGAAGCAAGTGTCACGGCTGTTGCTGTCTTCCCTACCCCACCCTTGTTATTAGTTATTACAATTTTCTTCATACGTTCAAAAGCACCTACCTTCCTTTTCTCTCATGTATATTGTATCATGTCAACATTTAATATTAAAGACAAAAATAGAAAAGAAAAATAAATAATAAATAGTTATGTATAGAAGATATAATGTACCAATGTACATAAGTGCCAAAGTGAAAATAAGCAAAACAACTCAAGTGTAATAATATATAAGAAAAATAATATATATGATAATTTATGTGTAAATATACATAAACATAAAATATTATTTACATTAATAAAGAAGATAATATATTTAAAGATATTTAATATCATAAATATATAAATAACATTTTATATAAGTATATATTTATATAAATGTACAATTATATAAATAATTAAATAATGAAATATTTAATAATAAAAATAAATTAATAGTAATAAATAATTGTAAAAATATATATAAATAAATTTAATCATATAATATAATAAATTATTTAACACATTAACATAAATATAATTGAAAAATTTCTCATAAGAAATAAAAAACAAAAAAATAAGGCTATCATGAAAATAATTCCATGACAGCCTTAAATACGTATTCCTAAAATCTATATAAAATGCAACAAGAATCAATCTCGTTCCAAACGAGTGCAACGAGATTATACGATTATATTAATCCTAGAACATTCCTTTTGATTCAAGGAACTTCTGTAATGCCATTGTTGTGTTCTTGCCACAAATGCCATCATCTGGAACACCAAGCCATCTCTGTAAAGCCTTGATTGTGTTTTCTCCAATAAGTCCATCGGCTTTAACACCAAGCTTTTTCTGTAATGCCTTGACACATAATGAACCTTTTCGAGTCTTGTCAAACTGGAAAGTATGACCAAATCTTGAGATAAGAAGTTTCTCGCTTGAAACTAACTGATGTGAAACAATGCCATCAACGACAGTGCCTAAATATCTCTGTAAAGCCTTTGTTGTAGCTTCACCCCAGACACCATCAACATGGTTTACATGCTTAGGCTGTGGCTTTGGCTGAACATTTGGCTTTGGAATAGGGGCAGGGGACACATTATGTGCTGCACCGCCAGAAAGTCTAGCCTTAAATTCATTCTGCCATTTTGTATCATCCCACCAGTAAGCCGGACAATTTTTTCCGGCTACTGTTTTGTGTCGTACAACGTTACTTTCTGGAATACCATACTTTGCCATGAGTGATTTAGTCAATTCAACTGTATTTGTAACAGCGTCAGCAGTTGGCAGTGAGTTTCCTGCATCACAAGCAATTTCAATATTAATTGCATTATGGTTAGTACAGATACCCCAGAGTTTTGCATATTTTCTATTGTGAAGTACTCCTGCTCCATATGCAGTATATTCCTCTGGTGTTGAAGCCCATACTCCCTTGCCATCTACAAAGAAGTTTGCACCCGCTCTTCTGTCACCATTAAAGAAGTATTTTGCGTTGTTCTCGGCAGTGTCTTTCGCATTTCCAGTGTAATGAATGATGATGTATTTTGTTGAGCTTCTCTTGCCACCAAAGTTTTTGTTGGCATGATTTGTCAATACATAATCATAATTAAAATACATATAAAGATTTCTCCTTTCTGTTCAACTTTAAAAGCCCTATCAGTCAACGCTGATAAGGCTTGAAATTATAAATACACGAGATTGTTATAAATGGGTATCAGTTAGTAATCCCTAATTGGGAGCTTGCTAAATTCATTCTCCCATTTCAGATGAACTACGCCATTTCCTCCCATCATGATATATGCCTTATATAATGCTTCTAAACAGTCATAAGTTGAAGTCGTTGTATATCCGCGTTCAACTTCTTTGTCTATCCATCCCAGTAGCATCATTCTTGACATTGAAAGACACAATGTATTGAGATTCTTTGCATCTTTATCACATTTTTCCTTTGATTCCTTTTCTTCCTTTAATTTTGATTCCTTTTCCTTTTCCTTACGTTCAATCTTTCTCTGAGTCTTGAACACAAAGACAGCAGATACGAATGAAAGTATCGTACTAAAAAGAATCATCATAATTTCGGTTTTCATTAGGAATTAATAGGGTCTCCTTTGTCAGTGAGTCCTCTTGTCTTTGGATTATTGTATGCTGACCATACGTTCCAAATGACAATGGCGAGTAAATATGGATTGGCAAATACACCCTTGATGAGATTCCATAATGAACCCCATGTTGTAATAGACTGTGGTTCAAGAGAGTTATAACCAAGTGCGGCTAAAATTCCCGCACCGATTACCTGTACCCAGAACACTGGATTCTTTAATCTTTCATTGACCTTGATTTTTTCAAAAAGTTTTTCCATGGTAATTTTCCTCCTTATTTATTTTTAAACTTAATTAATATTATTTATTATGAACCAGACGTAGTTGTTGCTGATGCAGGCTCCTTGATTGAGATTGAAATGTAGTCGCCTTTTGATTCCGTCTTGACTACTTCCGAGTTGAGTACTCTCGGCATGAGCACGGTAAGAAGTGCTCCGGGCATGCCGTTGAAGGCATACTGTAAATTATCGTTCGTTACG
>OCTW011579083.1_pt1 | contig 11385 bp, 7 predicted proteins | sample 1539671 | NCBI WGS metagenome assembly OCTW01 (sample SAMN02144230, study PRJEB22623) | gut metagenome | biome: sheep rumen | host: Ovis aries | place: New Zealand | reverse complement strand
TTCAAGGGCAAGCGCCCCCAGCTTGACGAAGAATGCTTCGTTGCTCCCCAGGTCTTTCTCTCCGGTGATGTCCGGGTGGGTAAATATTCCTCCCTTTGGCCCGGAGTGGTGGCCAGAGGTGATGTCTGTTATATCGAAATCGGTGAGTGCAGCAATGTCCAGGACCTTACCTGCCTGCACGTGGCAGATGACAAGCCCTGCATCATCGGGGACTATGTCACCGTGGGGCACGGGGCCAATATCCACGGCTGCGTCATCGAGGACCATGTGCTCATCGGCATGAGCGCCACGGTGCTCACCGGGGCCCATATAGGCAGGGGCTCCATTATCGCTGCAGGGGCAGTTGTGAAGGAGAACGACGTAATTCCCCCCAATTCGTTAGTTGTGGGCGTGCCCGGGAAAGTTGTCCGCACCCAGGACAGGATTGAGACCATCCATGCCCAGGCCATCAAGTACAAATGCGAGTGGGCCATCGAGTACGGGGCATACCCGGAAATCGGCGGGGAACTGTATCACGGGGAAAAAATCATCTGACTTATCCCCAGATTTTTGTATTTTTCCACACGCTTATCCACATTTTCCACAAGTTATGCACATTATGCACAGGGTTATCCACAGTATTTTGGGGATAACCCTGTGTTTTTTAGTTTTCCACATTTAGTTTTCCACATTAGGCAGGATTATTACACCTTGGGGGAGAAGAATAATGCAAATATTTCGTTCACTGTGCTTGTGATAAAAGACTAGCTAACGGGGAGGGATTCTCGTGGGGAAATATATGCGGATGCTTCTGGCCGTGCTGCTGGCGGCCTGTTTCGCCCTTGCCCCCAGGGCAGAGGCGGCTCAGACGCTGAAGGTGGGCATCGTGCCGGGAACGGGCTTCATAGAGGAGGACAGGCCGGGGCACCTGCGGGGCATCGGCTATGAATACATGGAATTCCTCTCGGGCTTCGGCGGCTGGAAATTCCAGTATGTCCCCTGCGTGAACTGGTGGGAAGCGGGAGAAAAGCTCCAATCGGGAGAGATTGACCTGCTGCCTGCCATGCCCGGCGATTACAGAACCATGCCCTTTGCCACCCGCACGGAGCATGTCATCGCCCGCTTCCCCATGGAGCTGGTGGTGCATGACGGCGTCCTGCCCATGAATATGCGGCTGGGCACCCTGGACTACAACTATCCCATCCCCAGCCTGCCCAAGGTAGCGGCTGATTACGGCTTTTCCTACAATCTGGTACCCTTCCACGATGCCACAGATATGGAAAACGCCTTCGGCGCCGGCCAGATAGATGGCTATGTGGCCCCCTTGCTGCAGCCGGACAAGCCGGTGAAAATCCTCTCCCTCTTTGACAGGGTGAGCTACCGCCTGCTGGTGCGGAGCGACAGGCAGGACCTGCTGGCCCAGGTGAATGCCGCCATGGACCAGCTGATGATGACCCAGCCCAATATCCGCTCCACCCTCAGGAACAAGTACGAAAGGGCCAATGGCTATCCCCTGGTGCTGACTGCGGAGGAAAAGCGCTACCTGGCTGCCAAGAAGTCCTTCAAGGTAGCGGTCTTCCTGCCCCAAAAGCCCTTCTTCTACCGGGATGAGAATACCGGGGAGTGGGCAGGAGCCACCATGAGCCTCCTGAAAAAGCTGGAATCCGACCTGCATATCGAGCTGGAGATCATCGAGGAGGATTCCCTGGAGAATATCCGACGGCTCATCTCCCGGGGCAATATAGACTTCCTGGTGGATGTGCCCTGCGACTTCAGCTGGCTGCAGGGCCTGAACCTCTATCCCACCCAGCCCTACCGCACAGTGGACTACACCCCCATCATCCGGGGAGGCTTCGAGCTGCCCCCCATCCCCAAGGTAGCGGTGGTGAAGGATGTCTTCCAGACCTTCAATTTCGTCAAGAACAACTACGCCGACCATCAGGTGGTGTACTGCCAGACCCTTGCCGAGTGCCTGCGGGCAGTGAGCAACGGCCGCGCAGATGTCACCTACGCTCCCCGGGCTGCTGTGCCCTACCTCATGGGCGGGTCCTTCACCTACAATCTGGAGGCCCCCACGGAAAGTCTCTTCAGCGACAATTTGAGCCTGGGCGTCTCCCAGCAGGCTGACCCCCTGCTCTGGCAGATACTCAACAAGGAAATCGCCCATCTGCCTCCCCATTTCCTGCAGTCTGCCCTGCTGGAAGCAGGCACTGTGGAGGTGAGCGGCACCATCATGACCCCGAAGAAAATCCTCTACCAGTACCCCCTGCTGTCCACCGTGGCCATCTTCATCATCATGAGCTTCATCATCGGCGTGCTCTACTACCGCTACTACATGAGGCGGCGGCACATGATAGCCATCCAGCAGATGGCCTTCATGGACACTCGCTACCAACTGCCCAATATGCTGTGGCTGGAGCAAGAGCTGAAAACACTCTGGGACGAAGCCCATATCGATGACCCGCAGGTGAAAATCTACGTGGCGGTCTTCGATCTCTCCAGCCGTGATTCCATGCTGGAGCTATACAGCCGCCATATGCTGGACATGAGGCTGCAGGAAGCTGCCGCCCATCTCCAGGCCGAGGACTGGATAATGGAGGTCGTATCCGGGGTGAACACCCTGCAGCTGGTGTGCCTCTGCAAGGCTGACGACAATGAAGAGATCGTGACTCTCGCCGCCGAGGCGGTGGCCAGCTACGGCTACATCGAGCACGACAATACCCGCATCTCCCTGCACATCAAGGTGGGCCTCTGCCTCCTGAAGGACCAGAAATACCTGCTGGATGCAGAGGAAAAAGCAGACATGGCCTGCCGGAAGATCATGGGCACCATGGACATCGTGAAGCTCTACGACGAGAAGATGAACCGTCTCATGAACATCGAGCAGAGCATCGAGAATTCCATGAGCCGCGCCCTCACCGACGGCGAGTTCAAGGTCTGGTTCCAGCCCAAGTACGATATCGCCACCAAGCATATCGTGGGAGCCGAGTCCCTGCTCAGGTGGCAGAGCAGCGAGATGGGCTTCATCACCCCTGACAGGTTCCTGCCCTCCCTGGAGATGAATGGCTTCATCATTCCCGTGGACCACTTCGTGCTGAAGCAGGTCATGATGCTGCAGAAACACCGGCTGGCAGAGGGGCTGGAGGTCATACCCATCTCCGTGAACCAGTCCCGGCTGCACATCACCGAGGACGGCTACCTCAGGAAAATGAAGGAACTCATGGAGAAATACCACCTGCCACGAGGCTGTATCCAGCTGGAAATGCCCGAGACCATGTTCGAGAATTTCCACCAGAAGACCTACCGGGACCATGCCGTCTACACCATGGAGGCCCTGCACAATTTCGGCTATGGCCTGGTGCTGGATAACTTCGGCTATGTCGCATCCTCATTCACCCTACTGGACTACCTGCCCCTGGAGGCAGTGAAGATACATCCTGCCATCCTGGCGGCGGCCCAGACTTCCCCGGGCATGCAGAAGGTGCTGGAGAGCATCATCAGCCTCTGCCACAAAATGAACCTCACCGCCATAGGCGTAGGCGTGGAAACAGTGGAGCAGGAGCGGATGCTGGCCAGCATGGGCTGCCATTACGGACAGGGCATCCTGAACGCCCGTCCCCTGCCCAAAGATAAATTCCTGGAACTTGTAAAAGATAGAAACGGTTGAGGAGGCTGATGAACTATGGCCAGGATCCCTGTCATACTTATTGTGGACGACGATGAAATGAACCTCATGATGGCCAAGACCATCCTGGAAATGAAGATACAGGCAGAATACATCACCGTAAACAGCGGCAAGGAATGCCTGCGGGTACTGACGGAACGGGGAGGCAAAGTCGACCTCGTCCTGCTGGATATCGCCATGCCTCAAATGGACGGCATGACCACTCTTTCCATGATACGCCAGCAGCCCGCCTGGGCTAATCTGCCTGTCATCTTCCTGACGGCAGCTGCTGACAAGAACAGCATTGTACGGGCCGCCCAGCTCAAGGTGAAGGACTATGTGCGCAAACCCTTCACCCCAGACGACCTCATCGCCAGGGTGGAGAAGCATCTGGCCCCGGATATCGATGACCCCGAAGTGCAGGACATCTTCAAGGCCCTGGACAGTTTGGGCTTGTAAGCTGAAATACCAGAGAAAGGAGGGGGACCATGGATAAAGGCCGAAATCTCTTTTACAATCTCTTTGACGGCTACCTTGTCCCATGGACACGGAAAGTTCTGGACATCCCGTACATGCGGGCGCTCCGGGAGACCTTTATGCTCATGATGCCCCTCTTCATCCTGCTGACCCTCCTCTCCATGTTTGGCTCCCTGATGGTGAATCCTGCAGGCCCCCTCATGAGCGAGGACGGTCTGGGGCTGGGCACCTTCCTCTCCGGCGGCCTCCACGGCCAGAGCTACAGGGATTCTGATTTCTACAGCCTCCTGGTCTGGCTTTCCGACTTCATCAACATCATCAGCTTCCTGAACTACCTGATTTTTTCCATGCTTTTCACGGACAGGCTTTCCCGTCTCTACCGCACGGACAGGATGCTCAGCGTGCTCTGCACCCTGACTGGCTATATTTTCCTGCTGGCCATCTTCAAGGAGGGCATGGCGGATATTTCCCTGTATTTCCGGGGGCGGGGCTTCTTCATCGCCCTGTTCATCTCCACGGTGACAGTGCTCTCCTTCCGCAAGTTCGCAACCATGCGGATCTTCCATCCCCCCCTGGCCAAAGGGCTGCCCTCCCTCATGGAATACTCCATGAGCCGCATCCTCATTCTCTGCGGCACCCTGATAGTGGCCTTCTGCACCGTCTCCGGCTGGATGATGTTAGAGGAGCATTTCGCTTCTGTGCCCATGATACTCAAGGCCAACTTCTCCATGGACTTTGCCCAGCATCCCCTGGTGGCCATGGGCTACGAGCTGGTGCGCCGCTTCCTCTGGTGGCTGGGGCTCAATGGCAACGGCCTCACCTTCTGCTGGAACGAGGCCTTTTACCTGCCCGCCCAGGCCCTCAATGAGCTGGAAGGTGGCAGGTATATCTTCACCCGGGAGTTCTTCGATGCAGTGCCCGTGTCCCTCCTGGGCCTGGCCATCTCCATCTGGGTCTTCTCCAAGCAGCGCCGGATGCGGAGCATCTCTGCCTATAGCCTGCCCTGCCTGATATTTTCCATCAATGAGCCCTTCCTCTTTGCCCTGCCCATCGTGCTGAATCCCCTTTTCCTCCTGCCCTACCTGATGGCGCCAATAGCCAACGTGCTCATCGGCTATCTGGCCATCGACTACGGAGTAGTGCCTCTCTTCCGCTACGCAGTGGAGTCAGGGGCGCCGGTGCTGCTGGAAGGCATCCTGGCTACAGGGGACGTGATGGGCGCCGTGCTGCAGCTGGTGTGGCTCAGCGTGGACATCATCATCTACACCCCCTTCGTCATCGTCTTCAACCTGCTGCACGAAGATGAGGAATTCACGGCCGAGGAGGTGCGGGAGCTATGAAAAGCCAGTACCACCTCAGCCGCCGCTTTGCCATCTTCAGCCTGGTGCAGGCCCTCATCATCTTCCTGGCCATCTTCCTCTCTATCCAGTACTTCGGCCAGGGCTTCATGGAGCGGACAAATTCCGTGGGGCTCATCCTCACAGTCTCCGATGAGGAACACGGCTGGCCCAGCGACATGCGGGTAGGCCTCCAGGCAGCCTGCGACAGCCTGGGCTACGACCTCTATGTGGAGGACGAGGTGAATATTGCGGGAGGCGCCCTGCCTTCCGTCACAGATAAGCTGGTGAAGCGGGGCGTAAAGAACATCTTCCTCATCAACCCCGTCTACCAGAACGACCTGGACCTCATGGCCAGGCAGTACCCCCATGTGAATTTCTTCATGAATGCCGTGGGCAACAACGCCTCCAATGAGCTTTACAACTACTCAGTGCGCTATTACGAGGTGCGGTACCTGGCAGGCATGCTGGCCGCCCTGCACAGCAAGAACGGCATCATCGGCTATGTGGCCCCCTTTCCGAACCAGGCCACCCGCCGGGATCTCAATGCCTATGCCCTGGGGGCCCAGAGCGTGAGACCCGATGTGCGCATCCTGGTGCGCTGGACAGAGCACTGGATGAGCCCCGAACGGGAGCAGGAGGCCATCTACCTCCTGCGGCTGCGGGGAGCAGATGTAATGACCTACTTCCTGGCCAGCCAGAATGCGGCCCAGGAGGCCCAGCGCCAGCAGGTGGACTACATCGACTTCCACCAGACAGGTGTGAAGCTGCCCTACCACTGCATCGCCTCCATCGAGACGGACTGGCAGAAGATCTTCACGGATCTTTTGCGTGAACGTGCCAGCAGCAACGAACATCACCTCTACTGGCAAGGAATGCTTGATGATGTCATCAAACTGCACCTTTCCCCGGACCTTACCCCCAGGGAAACCGCCCTGGTGACCAGAGCCCGTAACAAAATCATCCAGGGCTATCCTGTCTTTTCCGGGGAAATCGTGGACCAGAGCGGCATTCATCACTGCCGCGAGGGAGAGGTCATAGCAGCCGACAGCCTGCTGAAGGAAATGAACTGGCTGGTGAAGGGAGTGGAGATCATTGAGTCAAAATGAGATCAAGAAAAACTCACAGCGGCGGACGGCTCTTTTCTTCCTGCGCATCGTGGGCCAGTTCCTGCTGTTCCTGGTGATGCTCCTGGCCATCGGCTTTTTGCTGCACATGAAAATCAACGACTCCCTGGACAGGGAGGTGTCCAAGTTCTGTGCCCAGCAGGGACGCCTGGCAGGCTCCATCTACCACAATATTTTCCAGGAAGAGCTGAACCTCCTGGAGGAGGAATCACGCTTCCTCGCCTCGGGGAACATGCTGACCCCGGAAAATCTGGCGAGCCTGAGCAGCGATGTCAATATAGGCCTGATGGACATGTCCGGCCAGGTGCTGCACGGCCCTGCCCTGCCTGAGGAAAGCGCCCTCCAGCGCATGAAAGCCCTGCAGGGCTATTCTACGATGAATTTCTACAAGGACCTGGGGCTGGCAGCCATGGTGCCCGTGTACGACGGGCACAACGTGCGCTATGTGCTCTACCGTCTCCACACCATCAAGGAACTGGCCTCACCTTCCTACCTGCACATCTCCGACAAACAGGCGAAGGAAGATATCCTGCTCTTTGACATGGATACCCAGCAGGTAGTCATACCCTTCGACGGCTACGGCCCGGGCAATCATTTTTACAATGAAAGCAGCGGCACCCCCAGGGGGCTTGACGAGCTGCTGGCTGACCTGGACGCCAGCCAGGATGCGGCCATCTTCACCCGCGACGTGGATGACGACCACATCATCTTTGCCTCCCGTGTGCCTGATACAGGCTTTGTCGCTTTGGGCTATGTGGACGGGGAGGCTGTCATCAAGGGCATCAGGAACATCCACCTGATAGTCCTCTGGGTCTTCGGCCTTTTGGTAGTGCTCTTCTGCGTCTTCATCCTCTACTCCTTCGTGAATCAGACGGCAGCAGAGGAAGGCAAGGAACTGCGTGAGGCCCGGGACGATGCCCTCAGGGCCAACCAGGCCAAGAGCGACTTCCTGGCCAATATGAGCCACGAAATAAGGACGCCCCTGAACGCCATCCTGGGCATGAATGAAATGATCATGAGGGAGGCCAAAGGAAATCTCAAGAAATACTCCTTCAATATCAAGAACGCCGGCGAAGCCCTGCTCTCCATCATCAATGACGTGCTGGACTTCTCCAAGATTGAGTCCGGCAAGATGGAGATTGTCTCTGTCAGCTACAGTCTCAGCTCCATGCTGAACGACATCTACACCATGATCAACTATCGGGCCAAGGAAAAGAATCTGGAGTTCAACATCCACGTAGACCCAGAGATTCCCGATGCCCTCATAGGCGACGAAGTCCGCCTCCGCCAGGTGCTGGTGAACATCCTCACCAACGCCGTAAAGTACACACCCAAAGGCTCCGTGGACTTCACCGTGCGGGCAGAATATGACAGCACAGCCCACGACCTGATGACCCTGACCTTCATCTGCCGGGACACTGGCCTGGGCATCAAAGAGGAGGATAAGAAGCGGCTCTTCTCCAAATTCCAGCGACTGGATATGAAAAAGAACCGCAACATCGAAGGCACAGGCCTGGGCCTTGCCATCACCACCAGCCTGGTGCAGATGATGAAAGGCACCATAGGCATGGAAAGCACCTACGGCGAGGGTTCCACCTTCACCATCAGGCTGCCCCAACGCATCGAGCGCGACGAAGCTATCGGCGACTTCCGCCAGCGGGTACAGAACCTCATGGATATGCAGGAAGCTTACCATGAAAGCTTCACCGCCCCGGACGGCAACATCCTGGTGGTAGACGATGTAGAAATGAATCTGGTAGTTGTCCAGAGCCTCCTGGAAAAAACCAAGCTCCACATCGACACTGCCCTCAACGGCAAAGAAGCTCTGGAAAAAATCAAGGAGAACCGCTACGACATAATTTTCCTGGACCATATGATGCCAGAGATGGACGGCATCGAAACCCTGCATCAGGCCAAGGAAATGAAGAGCAGCAAGAACAAGAAAACTCCCTTCGTGGCCCTCACTGCCAACGCCGTCTCCGGCGTCCGGGATATGTTTATTTCCAAGGGCTTTGACGATTATCTCGCCAAGCCCGTAGACGGCAAGACCCTGGAGCAGATGGTGCAGAAGTACATGCCCAGGGAAAAGATCTATGCCGTAGAGGACTTCCCCGAGGAAGAACCGGCCACGGCTCCTGTGGCTACCTACGAGGCAGATGCCTCCTATCCCCCGGAAGTCTCCCCCCATGAATATGGGGAAGCACCGGAAGAAGACCATCAGCCCCATCCTGGCTCAGGAGAGGAAGCCCCCTTCGGGGAGGCAGCAGGCACAGGGGAAGCTGCCGGCGAGGCGCCTCCTGCACAGGAAGACGCTCCGCCTGCTGACGAAGCCAACTACCAGATAGACGTGCCCACCGCCATGAAGTACTGCGGTGGCATGGAAGCCATGCAGGTGAAGTTCCTGTCCATGTTCGTTTCCCGCCGCGAAAGCGTGGTGGCCCAGCTGTTGAAAGATCTGGAAGAAGACAACATCCCGGACTACACCACCCACATCCACGCCGTGAAATCCACCTCCCTCTCCGTAGGCGGCCTCAAGCTCTCCGAAACTGCCAAAGCCCTGGAAATGGCAGGCCACGCCTACCAGGACGGCAACGAGGAAGAAAAAGAAATGAACCTCAGCTACATCAAGGAGTACAACGGCTACGCCATCGAGCTCTATGAAAAACTGGCCCAAGAAGCCAAAGAGAGATTCGGGGTGGATGAAGGCTGAAACACAAGCAGGGGCAGCACCTTTAGAGTGTTGCCCCTGCTTGTGTTTCTATGTCTATCCTGCTGATGAAACCTCAACTTGCTTGCAACCACTGCACATCTATGCTACAATCTCTCATAAGAGAGTGCCGTTTTCTCCTACGGGAGTTCGGTGCGAGAATAGTCCACTCCACATTGGAGGGGGCTATTTTTGTATATTTTGTCTGTCGACAAAATCTGAACAATGGCGTTATAATATACATTAACGGGTTTACAGGTTTTTTTCATGGTCCTTCACAGTGTCTACAAATTGACAGCCAAGCCTGGCCTGTGTTAAGATTTTTATCACCTACCAAATAACTATGCAATAGGAGCTGTAACATGATAAAGCTTTCTCATATCGAGAAAACCTATGACAGTCCCTCAGGGCCGGTAACAGCACTGAAGGGCATTAACCTGCATATTGAAAAGGGCGAGATCTATGGCATCATCGGCCTTTCCGGCGCAGGCAAGTCTACATTGGTGCGCTGCATCAATCTCTTGGAACGTCCCACGGCGGGCCAGGTCATCGTGGACGGGAAGGATATGCTTTCCCTGTCCGCTGCGGAGCTGCGGGAAGCCCGGAAGGACATCGGCATGATCTTCCAGCACTTCAACCTGCTGTCCTCTGCCACTGTCTATGACAACATCGCCTTCCCCCTGCGCCTTTCCGGCACAGAAGAAGGGAAGATCAGGGAAAAGGTGACCCCTCTCCTGAAGCTGGTGGGCCTTGAGGATAAGGCTGACAAGTATCCTTCCCAGCTCTCCGGCGGCCAGAAGCAGAGGGTGGGCATCGCCAGAGCCCTGGCTTCTGACCCGAAGGTGCTGCTCTGCGACGAAGCCACCAGCGCTCTCGACCCCCAGACCACCCGCTCCATCCTGGAGCTCATCCGTGACATCAATGCCAAGCTGCACCTCACGGTAGTGGTCATCACCCATGAGATGCAGGTCATCAAGGAACTCTGCACCAAGGTGGCGGTCATTGACAAAGGTGTCATTGCCGAGGAAGGCACGGTGCTGGATGTCTTTACGAATCCCCAGCAGCCCATCACCAAGGAGTTCATCTCCGTGCTGCTGTCCAATGAGCTGCCCGTGGCTTTCCGGGGCGGCGCCATAGAGCAGGAATACAGCGAGGATTCTTACCTCCTGCTGCGGCTGACCTTTATCGGCGAATCTGCCGATGACCCGGTGCTGGCAGGCATGATCCGCCAGTTCCCGGAGGTGGAATGCACCATGCTCTTTGGGGACCTGGACCAGATTTCCGGCCAGCCCTTCGGACGCATGATCATCGGCCTCACAGGCAAAAAAGAACGCATCCAGGCGGCTATGGATTACCTGGCCGCCAAGGACCTGAAGGAGGAGGTGATTGGTTATGTCAGAAGACATGATCATGCTGCTCTTTAAGGCTCTGGGGGAGACGGTCTACATGGTAGCCGTGTCCATGGTCATCGCCACTATCATCGGCGTGCCCCTGGGGGTGCTCCTCCACACCACGGAAAAGGGCGGGATCCTGGCCGCACCGGCCTTGAACAAAGTCATTGGCTCAGTGGTCAATGCCGTCCGCTCCATCCCCTTCATCATCTTGATGGTAGCTATCATACCTTTTACCCGTTTGATTGTGGGCTCGGCCATCGGCACCACGGCGGCCATGGTGCCTCTGGTGATCGCCAGCATTCCCTTTATCGGGCGGCAGGTGGAAACCAGCCTGAAGGAAGTGCCCTTCGGTCTCATTGAAGCGGCCCAATCCATGGGGGCCAGCCCCATGCAGATCATCTGGAAGGTGCTGATACCTGAGTCTTTGCCCTCTATCGTGGCCCAGCTCACCACGGTTATCATTGCCCTGGTTGGCGAGTCTGCCATGGCAGGGGCCATCGGCGGCGGCGGATTAGGTGATCTGGCTATCCGCTACGGATACCAGAGGTTCCGGCCGGAGGTCATGCTGGCCACGGTGGTTATACTTATTGTGTTAGTCCAGTTAGTGCAGCTCTTGGGAGGTACACTGGCTAAGAAATTAGATAAGCGTTAAGGAAGGGTTTCCTAACTACCTTATATAGCTCTCTTTTTTCATTCCGTC
>OCTW011551671.1_pt1 | contig 11385 bp, 6 predicted proteins | sample 1539671 | NCBI WGS metagenome assembly OCTW01 (sample SAMN02144230, study PRJEB22623) | gut metagenome | biome: sheep rumen | host: Ovis aries | place: New Zealand | reverse complement strand
CTACCCATTTTCCCTCTTCTCGTTAAATTTTTTACATTTCACCCTCGTTTTCCTCCAAAATCTCCCCTCATCATTTGCTTTTTTGATATTATTTTTGTAACTTTGTAGGTTTTTATGATAATTGCACAATTATGCTACTAATAAATCAAAAACAGTTGCGTAACTTCGTGTTGGATTGCTGTTGTAAAAATAAGAAGGAACGCAAGCGTGTAGCTCGTTGAAGATGTTGAGACATTCGCGCCTGAATCATTGGAGCATTTGTTTGGAAAAGGTTAGAGAATATGCGGTTTGATATGTTATGATTGCAATTGTGCGGAAAACATAACGATTTTTGCATTTTTATTTAGCTTGTGACAACTTATAGCACTTTGTTGTTGTAATTTTGCACCCAATGGGTGCATGAAGGTCAGAAAGAATCATTATATGAGTACAAACTTTTACACCGGACATCTTTGTTGTCAGCCCGAATTTCTTTCATACGGTGTTTAACTATAACAAACTTTCGGATAATTTCGGAAAAGATTTCGGAAAAGACTTCACAAAAGACTTCACAAAAGAACTAACTGATAGACAGCAAATTATATTAGAAATACTATCTGCTAATCCCGCCTTTTCCGCAAGGGCAATTTCGGAAAAGATTTCGGAAAAGGTTCCTGTTTCAGAAAGGACGATAGAGAATGACCTTGCCGTATTGAAGAAGTATGGTCTTATCCGCAGAATTGGAGGTCGCAAGGAAGGCTACTGGCAAGTGCTGATATAAATATTCCGAACACTGTCTGGAAAATTGAAAATGTGAAACGTCTCACAAATTGAAAGAGAAAGACTAATACTAAGATATGGCAGAGATTTCAGTTAAGGAGAAACTATCAGATATCTACTTGGATCTGAATGTCCGTAGATTTGCGAGCCGCTACTTCGATAAAAGTGGTGGATAGCTATACCATAAGTTTGACCGAGTGGACGTGAACAAAAACGGTCATCCTGACGATTTCACAGAAGAACAATTAGCACAGCTGAAGGCAGGCTTGCATGACCTCGCCGATAGATTTCATAAAGCAGCTGATAGTTTATAAAATCATGACACCTGAACGGCAACATAAAGTAGATGCACTTCACGGATATGCGAAACAGATCCTTGAGGTATCGTTATGTTTGTTGTTGTGTTTGGGCTTTATTATGTTTATACCAGCGCTGCTATCTGTATTCGGTTGGGATATTACCGTTTACACATGGTATGCTGTAATCGTGTTGATATACAAATATATTGCAGCCGGTTTAGCAATCGTAGCTGTTCTTGCCCTGATAACATTATTTATATTGTCTATTTGGGCAACTGATGAGGAAGAAAAGAAACGCCAAGAGGAAGAACAACGACGCATAGAGCAGATAGAAGAAGTTCTACAAAAACATGAGGCGAATAAGAAGACACAGAACCAACCTGCCACTAAAGCAGAAATAAGATGTCCTCTCATCAGAGTGACACCGGAACAAAAAGATTTGCTTGAGCGGTACATCAAAGAGCACATGCATAAACATGCAACCGATTCGAGTCGCTTTGATAGGAAATGGGCGTTTGGGTACTTGTTAGCGTTACAACGTTTGCGTTATATAAGCTTGGATGAGGATATAGATAACATGCGTGCATGGTTAGAAGATGTAACCGAATTATATGAGCCAACAAGTGAAGCAAGAGCACATTTTAAGAATGATTTCAAGAAGAGAGCAGAAACGTCAACATCAGTTCAGTTGGTGAAAACAATAGAGAATTTGATGAAAAAATGCGATAAACGCGATATCGCTGTCGCAGATTTGGAGAAATGAAAATAATGTAGTAATTTTGCGTCGGATTTCGGAACAAACCAAAGCCGAGTCCCAACGCAATAATGACTAAAGCACAATGGAATGAACAAGCTCGTCAAAAGATTGTCAATACGCTGGATGTTATTCGCGCGTACGGATTCAATCAATTAGACTGGCTACCGGATAACTATCCGATGAACAATCGGACACGCTTCTTCTACAAGCAAGTAAATTCGCGTATAGGTGTGTTGATTTCGTATCACAACCTGTTCAACAAACGTGGAGAAGAACGCAAAAACAATTATGACCAACACTGTCTTGATTTGTTTGTAGGTCTCACGACGAATGTATTCGATGCTATCGATTCATACTACACAGGCGACAAGCGAATTCTTGATTTTTGGATTCCGTGTTTCAGAGTGGACAAACCGGGGTATCCATACATCTTCCAATCGCTGATGACAGAGACGGAGCAAGACGCAGCAAAATTAGAAAGTAAATATGAGTTCTTGAAAGAGAACGCAAAGAATTTAGAAGACATAGATATTATGGCAACATCAACGCAACAAAAACAAGAGTTATTCAAGAGTATCTGGGCAATCGCGAACGAATTGCGCGGATCGGTAGATGGTTGGGACTTCAAGCAGTATGTGCTTGGGATGCTGTTCTATCGCTATATATCCGAGAACATCACCAACTACATCAATACGCTCCAGCGAAAGGCAGGTTTTCCTGACTTCGATTATGCGGCGTTTGATGACGCGCAAGCCGAGTCCGCACGCGCAAGTATAGTGGCAGAGAAAGGATTCTTTATCCTACCCTCTCAACTCTTCTGCAATGTTCGCAAACGCGCGAAGAATGACGAGAATCTGAACATGACTCTTGCTGATGCATTCAAATCCATTGAGGCTTCCGCTATCGGTACAGACAGTGAGGAGGATATGAAAGGATTGTTCGATGATCTGGATGTCAACTCTTCCAAACTTGGTTCGTCGGTTGCCAAACGTAATGAACGCCTTGTGCGTATCCTTGATGCCGTAGGTGACATGAATCTCGGTGGTCCACAGGACAACAAGATTGATGCCTTCGGCGATGCGTATGAGTTCCTGATGAAGATGTACGCCGGTAATGCCGGCAAGTCCGGTGGAGAATATTTCACGCCGCAAGAAGTCAGCGAACTGTTGGCGCGTATATCTACATACGGCAAGCAGAAAGTGCGCAAAGTGTATGACCCTGCCTGCGGATCGGGTTCGCTGCTGATGCAGGTAGCCAAGATTATCGGCAAGGAGAACGTGCAACAGGGATTCTTTGGTCAGGAGATCAACCAAACGACCTACAACCTCTGCCGCATCAATATGTTCTTGCACGACATCAACTACAATCATTTCGACATTGCGTTGGGCGACACGCTTCTTGACCCGAAGCACTGGGATGATGAACCGTTTGATGTTATTGTCAGCAATCCGCCGTATTCTATCAAATGGAAGGGCGACGATGATCCTGTATTGATTAACGACCAACGTTTCTCACCTGCCGGAGTGTTGGCTCCTAAATCCAAGGCAGATTTGGCATTCACAATGCACATGCTCAGTTGGCTGTCAGCTGATGGTGCAGCGGCAATCGTTGAGTTCCCGGGTGTACTCTATCGTGGCGGTGCAGAGCAGAAGATTCGCCAGTATCTCGTGGACAATGATTATGTAGATGCCGTTATCCAACTACCGCAGAACCTTTTCTTCGGTGTAAGCATAGCAACCTGTATCATCATTATCCGTAAGAACAAGCGCGACAACAAAGTGCTGTTTATTGATGCTTCGGAAGAGTTTGTACATGAAGGCAACAAGAACAAACTCTCGGAAGAGAATATCCGGCATATATTGGAGTTATATACCGCTCGTGTGGACTCGCCTCATAAAGCCGCCCTTGTGCCGCAACGCACGATAGCCGACAACGGATTCAACCTGTCTGTTAACTCCTATGTGGAGCAAGAGGACACCCGCGAGGTCATCGACATCGACCAGCTCAATGCCGAACTGAAGCAGATCGTAGCGCGCGAGAACGAACTGCGTACTCAGATCAACGAACTGATTGCTAACCTCTAAATGCTACCACTATGACACACATAGAACAAATGATACAGGACATGTGTCCTCATGGCGTCGAGTGGAAGACTATAGGGGATACTCTAGGAGTCAACAGAGGAAGACGCTTGACGAAAAGTGAATTAACCGAAGACGGAACCTTTGAGGTCTACCACGGTAGCAAAGACACACCGTTGGGATTCTATACTAAAAGTAACGCTCCGAAAGATACAGTTATTATTGTAAATACTGGAGGAATTGGCGGGGTTAAATATCTATATAAAGATTTTTGGTGCTCAGATGGTAGTTTCTGGATTGGACATTCTAATGTTATCAACAATAAGTTTTTGTACTATTTCCTATCTCGCTACGAAGATTATTTTGAATCGCAAAAGCGTGTAGGTGGAGTACCTACAATTGACAGAAAAGTTGTTGAAAACTTTGAAATCCCCATTCCGCCCATCGAAATTCAGAAAAAAATCGTCGAGTGCCTCGATAAATTCTCGGCACTCGCAGCGGAGCTGCAAGCGGAGCTGCAAAAGAGACGTACGCAGTACGAGTACTACCGTACCCGACTGCTAACGCCTCCTCAGACAATCTCGCCTGAAGGCTCAACCGATGATCGCAATTGGACGTGGAAAACATTGGGAGAGATATTTGAACTTCGAGGAGGTTATACGCCTTCGAAAAATAATCCTGAATTTTGGGAAGAAGGAACTATCCCTTGGTTTAGGATGGAAGATATTCGCGGAAATGGTCGCATACTTAAAGATGCTATTTTGCACATTACACCTATTGCGGTAAAAGGGAAAGGGCTATTTGAAAAGGATTCTTTTGTTTTAGCAACTTCCGCAACAATTGGAGAACATGCTTTATTAGCAGTAGATGCACTAACAAATCAGCGTTTTACAAATTTGAAAGTCCGTGAGCAATATAAATCTGTGCTTCACACTAAATTTATCTTTTACTATATGTTCAAAGTCGATGAGTTTTGCAAAGCACATACGAACATCTCTGGTTTTGAATCGGTGGATATGGATGCGTTAAAAAAGATGCCTTTCCCCATCCCTCCATTAAATGAACAAAAACGCATAGCAGATTTGCTCGATAAGTTCGAAGCCCTCACCACCAGCCTTTCCGATGGTATCCCTGCCGAGCAAGCCGCACAGCAGAAGCGCTATGAGTATTACCGCGACCGGCTACTGACATTCCCGAAGGCGGAGAAATAGAGGTCGCCGCTTTAATAATCCCGCAGATGCCATCTGCGAGGGAATATAAACAGAGGTCGGAAAGCGATACACAGATGCCATCTGCGGTAGAATATAAACAGATGCCGGAAAGCGATACACAGATGCCGGAAAGCGGTGCACAGGTGCCGGAGAGCAATACGGAGTACAAATAATCAAAAACACATCAAATCAACAATTCTAATCCACCATGGAGCGATTCGAATGGAAGCGACATAAGGATATTTTTAAGGGTGTAGGAATATACCATATCACTTTCGTTGTCAGCGGTCGCCAACCATTGTTGGGAAGGCTTGCAATTGATCACGATGAGCCTCGATGCCTGCCAACCGATTTAGGAAGCGCCATATCACATGACCTTGGCGAGATCCACCAGCGCAGGCCATACGTCCAGCTGCTTGCCAAGCAACTGATGCCCGATCATATTCATGTGCTGCTATATATTACCGATGACTGCGGCGTCACCATCAAGGAGGTGGCGCGAGGTATGCGCCAAGGCTGGCGACAGATGGCGGCCTCCGTCAGTATAGACCCGCAGATGTCATCTGCGGAAGAATATAAACAGATGCCTGAAGGAGGGATGCAGCCGCCTCTCTTTGAACCACCGTTCTTCCGCACGCTCGCGCATAAGGGGCAGTTAGACGCGATGATTCGATATATCCACGACAACCCACACCGCGCCATGCTCAGGCGACAGAACCCCGACCTGTTCATCTTGCGCAGGGACACGCGTGTGGGCGATCTCTGCTTCACATCAATGGGTAATCTCTTTCTCATGGATTATCCCGACAAGCAGCCGGTGATCTGTTCCCGCTCGTTGAGCGAGCAACAGATAGCCGATGAGCAAACGGTTGTGCTCCGGCATGCCGAGAACGGTTGCATCACTGTCACTGCCGCTATCAGTCCGGGCGAAAAACAGATAGCCAAAGCTATCCGGGAAGCAGGTTTGCCGCTTATTATCCTTCTTAAGGACGGTTTTCCCAAGGCGGGTGATCCGCATGAGAAGTACTATAAACCCGGCGGAGTCTATTTCGAGGCATGTGCTGCCGGTCGGCTCTTGCTATTGGAACCTACTGCGGACACACTGACTTTGCCGGATATACATACACGCACCGAACAGACGCTCCGCGAAAAGGCGGAAGCCCAACATCGGGATTATCAACCTTTACCTGTCTCCTCTGACCGCTACCGTATGATGGCTGCCAATGAGATAGTCAAACTGCTATGCCTATGAAACTGATTACTGAAAATACCGAATCGACAGTTGTTCTGCGTTATGAGCCAAAACAGTCGCAACGCATCGCTTATCAGAGCGAGGCGCAACTGGAAGATGCATTGATAGCCCAACTACAACAGCAAGGCTACGAGTATCTGGATATCCATACCGAGGATGAGTTGAAGGCGAATCTGCGCAAGCAACTGGAGCGGCTGAATCATATCACTTTCACCGATAACGAGTGGGAAGGATTCTTCCGCGTGAAGATTGCCAACACCGGTGCAACGGTAGTTGATAAAACCGAACTGCTGCAAGATGACCGCACAGCCCAATTGCAGTACATCAAAGAGGATAACTCCGGTTTCCAGAATGTCAAACTGATAGAGAAGACTCATATCTTTGAGAACAGCCTACAAGTCATCCACCAATACACACCAACCGAAGGTAACCGTCGTACACGTTATGATGTGACTATCCTCGTCAACGGTCTGCCGATGGTGCATATCGAACTCAAACGCCGCGGTGTGTCAGTGCGCGATGCGTTCAACCAGATCAAGCGTTACGCCAACGAGTCATTCTGGGCGGATAGCGGACTATTTGAGTATATACAACTATTCGTTATTTCCAACGGCTCGGACACGAAGTATTACTCCAACACGACGCGCAACAAAGCGCAAGTAGAGAACCGTAAGAAGACGAATAAGACCGCAGAAGAACAACTGCACAGATCCACCAAGCGTAGTGACTCGTTTGAGTTTACATCGTATTGGGCAGATTCTGAGAACAAAGTTATTCGCGACTTGGATGACTTTACTGCTACGTTCTTTGCCAAACATACACTGCTGAACATCCTCACGCGATACTGCGTCTTCACGGCAGAGCGGGAACTGATGGTGATGCGTCCGTATCAGATATCCGCAACGGAAGCTATCTTGCGGCAAATATTAATATCCACGAACAAACGAGCACTCGGGACTATTGATGCCGGTGGATATATTTGGCACACGACAGGTAGCGGTAAGACACTCACATCATTCAAGACGGCACAACTCTGTACAACGCTTGACTATGTGGATAAGGTGCTGTTTGTCGTTGACCGCAAAGATCTCGACTACCAGACTATCCGCGAGTATGAACGGTTCAAGAAAGGCTGCGTAAGTTCGAACAAATCAACGGCTGTTCTCACACGGCAACTGGGTAATGATGCCGATCGCATCATCATTACGACGATTCAGAAACTCAACTCGTTTTGCAAGAAAGAGAAACAACATTCGGTCTATGGGCGACATGTGGTGATCATCTTCGACGAGTGCCATCGTTCGCAGTTCGGCGATATGCACAGCCTGATTGTCAAGCGATTTAACAGGTATCATATATTCGGATTCACGGGCACTCCGATCTTCCCGCAAAACGCTTTGAACCAGTTATACACCACGGAGAAGATTTTCGGTAGACGGCTACACACCTATACGGTTATTTCTGCCATTGCGGATAACAACGTTTTGCCTTTCCGCGTGGAGTATATCAAGACCGTGGACAGCAAGTCAGGTATCCTTGACCAACAAGTGCGCGACATCGACCGCGAAAGGGCACTGCTTGCGCCGGAACGAATCCGTAATATCGTGGAGTACACATTGCAACACTTTGACCAAAAGACTTTGCGTAACCGCGAATACAGGCTCAAAGACAAACGTGTTAGCGGTTTTAACTCCATCTTTGCCACGGCATCCATTGAGGCGGCACGATTGTATTACGAGGAGTTCAAACGGCAGCAAGCAGAACTGCCCGACGAAAAGCGGTTGAAGATAGCGCTAATCTACAGCTATGGTGTCAACGAAGATGATCCTGAAACGAACGGCTTGTTGGCAGAGGAAGACGGCGAATCAACATCGCAACTCGATCAGACATCGCGGGACTTTTTGGATAATGCCATCAAGGATTACAATGCCATGTTCGGCTGTAACTACGACACATCGTCTGAGAAGTTCCCGAACTACTACAAGGATGTCAGCGAGCGAATGAAGAAACGCGAACTGGATATGCTTATCGTAGTGAACATGTTCCTCACGGGCTTCGATGCAACGACGCTCAATACGTTATGGGTGGATAAAAACCTGCGTCAGCATGGACTTATGCAAGCATACAGCCGTACGAACCGTATCCTCAACACCATCAAGCAGTTCGGTATGATTGTTTGCTTCCGGAATCTCGAAAAAGAGACGAATGATGCTATAGCAATGTTCGGCGACAAGGATGCACAAGGTATAGTGCTGCTGAAAACCTATGAGCAATACATCAACGGTTACATGGATGATAAGGGCGAGTACCACATGGGCTTTGCTGCGCTGATTGATGTGCTCAAGGAACGCTTCCCGCTGGATGATCCGCAAGCATTGCACATAATGGGCGAGGAAGCGGAGAAAGACTTTATCCGCGTGTTCAGCACGTACCTGCGGTTAAGCAATATCCTTTCTACCTTTGATCGGTTCGAGGAAGAGAAAGATTCGTACATCTCTCCGGCTGACGATCAGGATTACAAATCGCTGTATCTCGATTTGCGTGACAAATACCGTGGACAGGCTGACGGTGACAAGGTGGATATCAACGATGATCTTGTCTTTGAGATTGAACTGATCAAGCAAGTGGATATCAATATCGACTTCATCATTGCGCTGATTGAGAAGCATAGAGTATCCAAAGCCTCTAAGGACTCTAACGACCTTAAGGACACGATTACTCGCGCCATTGGCTCAAGTCCGTTGCTCCGCAACAAGAAAGACCTGATTGATGAGTTTGTGCGTCGCTATGCTGCCGACCGCGAGGTAAGTCAGCAATGGGCAAAATTCGTTTCCGAACAGGCTCACCGGCAATTGAAGCAACTGATTGCAGAAGAGCATCTTGATGCGGAGCAAACGGTTGAGTTTATGCGCCATGCTTTCCATATAGGCGAGGTGGAACGAAACGGTGACCGCATCACCAAGTGCCTGCCGCCACTGCCGCTCTTTGCGCCCGACAACCGTCGCGCCATCACCAAACAGCGCGTCCTCGACCGCCTCTGCGAATACTTCGACAGGTTCTATGATATATATGAGTTTGAATAATTAAGCATCACGAGAAAATGAATCTTAGAGTAAAAGAAATAAAACCACAACCGGCTGATCCATTTAAAGATGACTTGTTAAATCGCAAGTGTTATGCTAATGTACTGACTAATATTATCAAGCAGACAGGTTCAGAATTTACGTTGTCAATCAATGCTGATTGGGGATATGGAAAAACCACGTTTGTCAAGATGTGGGAAGCTATGTTACAGTCTGAGGGATACAAAACAATCTATTTCAATGCGTGGGAGACTGACTTTGTCGCTGATCCGATGTTAGCTTTAATCGATGGATTAAGAAACGGAATAAAGGCGGAAGACTTGCCTGCTGAAAAATATCAGTTAACGAAAGCATTTTTGACTGCTGCTATAAAATTGGTTAAACTGGTTCCTCAATGGCGGATTATCGGCGAAGTTGCAGAGGTTTTCCAAGAAGGTGTTAATGATTGTAAAAAAGACGTTAACGAGCTGCAACAAAATGAAAGTTACCAGAAACTTATTTCGGATTTCCGTGAGCAGTTGGCATCCTTTGCAAATGAGGTTGGCGGAAATAAGCCGTTACTAATATTTGTTGACGAACTTGACCGTTGTCGCCCGGATTATGCCGTGCAAATGTTGGAGCGCATCAAGCATTTCTTCTCAATAGATAATATTATCTTTGTTCTTTCTGTTGATAAGCATGTCATATGTGAATCAATCAAAGCAATCTACGGTGGGTTGAATATTGACACGGAAGCCTACCTGCGCAGATTTATTGATTTGGAATTTTCACTGCCTAATCCTAGCATCTCTGATTTTATATCGGCTCAATACGAATACCATCAAATTGAGACGTGCTTTGATACGTATTGGGATCATATGGAAAAAACGTATGAAGGCAAAGATAATAGTAAAGAGCATTTAGAGACAATTCTATCTTGTTTTACGTCTCAGGAACATAGTCTACGCGATGTGGAAAAATATTTTAACAGATTAAGCATTGTTATCCGTTCGGTAAATCCCAGAGATCATTGGCCGGTAGCAACCGTTTTCTTGGTATATTTCTATATGTTTAAGGATGAAATCTATAAAGCATACAGGAACTTGAATGACGATCTCCCAACATTTTGGCACAGATTAGAAGCTTTACGTGATTCTTGTATTTTTGATCCGAAAAAGAATACTTACCATGAATATATATGCAATCTAATACTATTATTGATATGTTATATCAATGCAAGAAAATCGAACGGTTATGATAAAGAAACAGATAAGGCAATACAAGAATTAAGGGACGGTCAAGGAAAACAATGGTTTCCTAATGAATGGAAAGATTATCTGTTAAGATGGCTAAACGAGAAACCATCTGAATTGCGTTATCTATGCGATACGATTGATTTGGTATCAGGTAATTTCAATTTGAGAGTAATGAAAGAATTTATGGATAACGATCAATAAGCCAGAACTAGTCTCCTGTATCGACTTTATTGCTTCTTTTCACTATACATAAAACTCATACCACCATGCCCTGCCAACATAACAACATAGAATGCCCTTGCACAAAAGATTGTCCTCGCCACGGGATCTGTTGCGCGTGTGTTGCGCATCATAAAGCCTCCGGCAAGTAATAATCGTACCCTCGTGGTTAAGAAGTTACCGGCTTGTTTAAGAGGAATAGAGTGGGAGAAGTGAACATATAATAGAATTAAAGAATATGGAAAACAACGAAAGCAATATTATCATCTATAACACAATCGACGGGCGTGCAAGCGTGGTGCTATATGCTCGTGACGGAAGTGTGTGGATGAACCAAAATCAACTTGCAGAACTTTTTGACACCTCTGTGCCAAATGTGTGCATGCATATTGCTAACGTGCTGAAAGAAGGTGAGTTGCAAAGAAATTCAGTTATTAAGAATTACTTAACAACTGCCGCTGATGGCAAGAATTACGAGGTGGCATTCTA